>ENA-OPCL01000276-OPCL01000276.1-human-gut-metagenome-genome-assembly--contig:-NODE-276-length-46576-cov-5.675351_pt1 | contig 46576 bp, 43 predicted proteins | sample MGYA00241251_ERZ501482 | MGnify/ENA primary metagenome ERZ501482 (study PRJEB25962, sample SAMEA2042581) | human gut metagenome | biome: human gut; feature: human-associated habitat; material: faeces... | reverse complement strand
CATACATTTTGTTTGTATGCCTTGATAGCTGTCAATTCTTAACTTAATGACATTGGCGTATAACAGTTTTTAATGAGAAAATCTCCTGATTCAAGTCTTTCATAATACATCTGTTCAGCTAACTGGTAATATTTTAAGGCCTGCTTGTTATCTACTTCTGTACCAATACCGTTAAAGAAACAATCACCTAAACGCATCATAATATCAGCACCTACTAGATGAGTATTATCTTCAGTAAGTCCTTGGGCACAATGCATATAGATACGGAATGCTTCTACCTCATTTTTCTCTACATAATAACCATTACGATACATATCACCAATCTTATAAAGTGAACATAGATGTCCATCAAATGCTCCTAATGCGAAATAATGAAATGCTTTCTTATAATCTACAGGCATATCTCTACCATAGTAAAAACAATATCCTAAATTTTCCTGTGCCTGACGACATCCTCCCTCTGCTGCAATTGTATAATATTCAACAGCTTTCTTATAATTCTGTTCACCTGCACGACCAGTATAATAGAGTGATCCAATATCACATGCAGCATCCATATTTCCTGAGTTTAATTCATCGCTATAAACTTCCATAATGAAATCAGCGACACATTCAGGAAGAACCTTTGTACCATCTGCTTCATGTAATTCACCTGCAATATTATAAGCCTCTTCATAGACTTCTTCATCTGAAAAATCCATTTCATTTTCTATGATATTATAGATTTCTGGATAATCCTCTTCTGATATATTTGAGAGTATATCATTAAGTCTTCTATATAATTCTTTACTATTCATAATTTCCTCCCTAGAAGTTGACTGATTCTTTTTCATGTGTAAATGAATAGAAAGTCGCAGTCGCATTCTTAAAATAGAATACTTCTGTATTTCCATCATCTGCACTATACATTTTTTGTAATGATGGATAAGCATCAAGCATGGACTGTTTGGCTTCTCTTCGATCATCTTCTACAAGTTCTCCTGCAATACGTAACCATTCACCATTCTTGTATGCACAAATTTCTACCTTTGGATTTGCATGAATCTGTGTTGATACATCCTTTACTTTGCCGGTTTGAATATAGAGTTTTCCTTCAAACAAATGTGCTGTTCCAAAAGGTCTAACTCTTGGTTGATCACCTTCAATAGTTGCTAGGTAATAAGTATCTGCTTCTTTCAAAAAATTAATTATTTTTTCATCTCCTTATACATAATTATACCACCACAAAAAAAGAATATCGGAATAATACCGATATTCTTATACATGATCTAACCAATGTACACGGAAGTAATAAATAAGTAAACCAATCATACAGATCACCCATGTAACTGGCCATCCTGCAAATACAATACCAATGTTATGAGTTAAAGGTACTGCAATCGCAAGATAAATTTGTCTTAAAAAGACAAAAGTACCTACCATGAAATACATAGGAATATTAGATAAACCAACACCTCTTAATGCACCAGATATAATCTGTATGACAGGTAATGTAAGATAACCTGCTGCGAATATTCGGGCCATTAAATAACCATATTTAATCACTTCAGGATCACTAGAGAAGATACCTACCAATTGTTCTCCAAATATATAAATAATAAGCACTCCAATAGTTGTTACTCCAAAAGTCATTGCCATTGTCGTACGAAGACCTTTCTTAACACGATCTATGGCATGCGCACCAATGTTCTGCCCAGTAAAAGTCGTAATAGCCATCGCAAAGCTTTGAATTGGCAACTGTAGGAATCCATCGATTTTAACATAAGAAGTATAGCCAGCCACTGCATTGGCGCCAAAAGTATTGATGTAAGACTGAACGATTACGTTACTAAAAGATACAATGGACTGCTGAAGGGCAGTGGGGACTCCTATTTCAATAATCTTCTTTAAAATAGGCATATCGATAGAAATATCTTTAAACTCTACTTTATAGATTTCTTTAGAGAATACTAATTTGATCATAACAAGTAATGCGCTGATTCCCTGGGCAATAAAAGTAGCCCATCCAGCCCCAGCAACACCCATATGAAAATATAATACAAAAACAAAGTCTAAGATAATATTAATAATAGATGCAACAATTAAATAGTATAAAGGAGTTTTAGAATCACCTACAGCTCGTAATATACCAGATCCCATATTATAAATACATACAAAAGAAATACCACCAAAATAAATACGTAAATATAAAGAAGCGGGAGCCATGACTGAATCAGGAGAACCAATAAGAATTAAAATCTGTTTTGATAATCCGATACCTAGAATAGTGAATAATACGCATAAAATAAGAGTTAAGGCAATTGAAGTATGAATTGCTTTTTTCATCTTATTTAAGTGATTGCCACCAAAATATTGGGCAATGACTACTCCAGCACCTGTCGCAAGACCAGTAAAGAAACCCACAAGAGTATTAATGATTGGTGTAGACTGCCCAACTGCTGCAAGAGCACCTGAACTTACAAAGTTTCCTACAACATAGGAGTCTACAGTATTATAGAGCTGTTGAAATAAATTCCCTACTAACATTGGAATAGAAAACCAGAGGATGGCTTTCCATATCTTTCCATTAATTAAATCTGTACTTTCATTCATCTTTTACCCTCCCTAAACAATACAATCATATTCCTATTTTTAAGAAAGAGTAAAGATTTTCATAAAAAGAAATATACATATGTGTATTTTTTAATAGTGTTTCACGATTCCATAATGAAATGACTTGGAAAATATGATAAAATTATATCGATATGTAAGAGAGGGATGTTTTATGGATTATATGAAGAATTTTATAGAATATGTAGGAGTAAAAAACTTAATAATATTTGGGGCTATTCTTGTTGCTTTGATTATTTTTATGATTGTATATCATTCAATTAAATTAAAGATATATCGTCAGGAAATATTGGACTTACAAAACCAAATCAATGGAATTAAAACACTACCATTACAATATAGATTAGGTCGTGTACAGTCTATTGCGAAAAATATGCCAGAAGTGGCTGAAGAATATGAACAATTCACAAAAGATTTTGAAAAGATTACTGAATTCCAGAAGAATGAATTAGGTGTTCTTGTGAATGAAGTGGATGAATCTTTATTTTATGGAAAAACCCATGGCATAAAGAAGAAGCTTGCGTTGATTCATGAAATGACACAGCGTTATGATCATGACGCTAAAGACCTTCTTACACGTATTGAGAAGGTTACAGAAATAGAAAACATCCAGCGTGTAGAAATCATTAGAGTAAAAGGAAAATACCGTGAGGTAGGCAATGAGTATGAAAAGATTCGTGTTAAAGTAGAAGAATTTGTACCACATGCTTTAGAAATGTTTAAAGAATTAGATGATGATTTTGTGAAGCTTGAAACATTGATGAATAATCAGATGTTTGCGGATGCAAAGAATTTTACTGAAGAAATTGAAAATCGTATTGATAGTCTTCAAGAAAACTTAAAGGATCTTCCTTCTTATGTATATGTTGTATCTGACTTATTACCAAGTAAGATTGATAAGGTGGATGAATTGATTACTTCTTTAGAAGGTGATGAATATGCACTTGAAGAAATGAATATTGCAGCACGTCGTCAGGAAGTAGATGAACAGATGGAAGAATCTATTGCTCATGTAAAGAATGTTGATATCAAGGGTGCAGCAGAAGTACTTGAACCATTAACTGGATTAATTGAAGAATTAGTGATTGATTTAGGTAAAGAACTTGATTCTTATAAGCAGTTCAAGGAAAAGTGGAGAGAAAGTTATAATGAACTTCAGAGATTGACAGATGTTTATCAAAATACAATGAAAGAATATCATCGTTTGATTACTGAATTTGTGATTGATGAAGAAGAAGTTGTAATCAGCAAGAAGTATGAAGAATTTAAACAGATTCAAAAGGATGCCAATGATTTAATTAAACAGATGGAATCTGGACATTTCGCTTATGCAAATATGTTGGAACATGTAGAAAATCTATATGATCGAATGATGCAGCATGATACATATCTAGAAGAGTTTGAAAAGCAGAAAGAAGATATTGAAACTAAGAATCAGAAAACAGAAGAACTCTTAGAAAATATCAATATTGTCTTATTAGAAATTAAGTCAGAAATCAAGAATGAACATCTTCCTTTAGTAAATGATTCTTATCGTGATTATATTGCGGATTCTTATAATAAAGTAGAAGAAATTAAACGTTTTAAATCTCATAAACCAGTTGTATTGAATGAATTATGTGCCAAGGTAGAAGGGGCAAGAGATGTGATTTATAAGCTTTATGATAATGTACATAATATGATTGTAACTGCAGGTATGGTTGAAGATGCGATTGTTTATGCAAACCGTTATCGTTCAATGTTCTTAGAAGTGAATACAGAACTTACAAAGGCTGAAGTCTTATTTAGAAATGGTGAATATCGTAATGCATTACAAGTTGCAGTAGATATTCTAGAAAGACTTGAACCAGGAAAATATGAAGAGCTTATTAAAAGGAAAGAAATTAAGTCCGCTTAGGGTGGACTTTTTTCTTTTATCTCGTTATTATTTAAAGCGAGGTGATTAGATGATTTATCTAGACTATGTAGCTACGACACCTCTTGATGAGGAAATACGCTCTACATATACAAAACTTTTAACAACTTATTTTGCAAATTCTGATTCTGCATATGCACCAGGTTATGAAGTAAGCCGTTTAATTGAGCAATCAAGAGCTCATATTGCGAAATTACTTCATGTCTCTCCTGATGAACTGATCTTTACATCATGTGCATCAGAATCCAACAATACAGCAATTAAAGGAACAGCTTTCCAATATATGAATAGAGGAAAGCATATTATTACAACAGCTTTTGAACATTCAAGTGTTGCCAATACATTTAAACAATTAGAGGAAGTGTTTGGCTTTGATGTAGATTATGTGTCTATTGATTCAAAGGGACATCTTGATTTAAAAGAATTAGAATCTTTAATAAGAGAAGATACAATTCTTGTTTCTACAATGTATGTGAATAATGAAGTAGGAACAATTAATCCTATTCATAAAATTGCATCTATTGTACATAAAAAGAATTCTAAGACTAAATATCATGTAGATATGGTACAGGCTTTAGGTAAACTTCCTATTACATTAGATGATATAGATTTAGCTACTTTCTCAGCTCATAAGGTATTTGGCTTAAAGGGAAGTGGATTACTCTATAAGAAGCGTACTGCAAGCATTGTGCCTCTTATTAATGGTGGTCAGCAGGAAAATGGCTTAAGAGGTGGTACAAGTAATGCATGCGTGGATATTGTACTCGCAAAGACAATGCGTAAAGCTATTGAATCACAAAAGAATCATTATGATTATGTAAAGTCACTGAATGACTATCTACGTGTACAATTAAGTGCGATGGACAATGTAGTGATTAACTCACCAGAGGATGCAAGTCCATTTATTTTAAACATTTCATGTCCACACTATAAACCAGAAGTTATTGTGCATGATTTAGAAACAAAAGGAATCTATATTTCTACTAAGAGTGCATGTTCAAGTAAAAAAGTAGAAATCTCTCATACACTTGCTGCTATGCATTTAGATCCCCTTGTTGGTTCAAGTGCACTTAGACTCTCATTCTCACATCTCACTACAAAAGAGGAATTAGATACATTCCTAGATGCATTAAAAGATACATTAAACAGAATTAAGAAACAGAGGTAATTAGATGAAACCAGATCATATCCTTGTCCGTTTTGGAGAATTAACTACAAAAGGAAAGAACCGTAAACTATTCATTAGAAAACTATTAAAGAATACAAAAGAAATACTTCATGACTATTCTGCCTTAGAATATGAATTAACATATGACCGTCTTTATATTTATTTAAATGAAGAAAATGCGGAAGAAGTAACAGATAAGTTAAAGACAATCTTTGGTATTCACAACTTCTCATTATGTTATAAGGTGGAACATGACTTAGAAAAAGCAAAAGAAGTTGTTACTTATATTATTGATCATGATGAAGGAAATACATTTAAGATTGATACAAAAAGACATGACAAATCATATCCTAAGACATCTATTGAGATGAATAAAGAAATTGCAGGCTATGTATTCCATCATACAACTAAAGAATTATCTGTTGATGTACATAACCCAGATATCTTAGTGCGTGTAGAATATAGAAAAGATGCGATTTATATTATGGATAATATGATTCCAGGTGCAGGAGGCTATCCAGTAGGTATTGGTGGTAAAGCTTTATTAATGCTTTCTGGTGGTATTGATTCACCTGTGGCAGGTTATCTCACTATGAAGCGTGGTGTAGATATTGAATGTATTCATTATGCTTCTCCACCTTATACAAATGAAATGGCGAGAGAAAAGGTATTAGATCTAGTCAATGTCTTAAAAGACTATACACATGGCTCTATTAAAGTACATATCGTGCCATTTACTGATCTTCAGTTATCTGTATATGATCATTGTGATGAATCTTATGCTATGACAGTGATGCGCCGTATGATGTATAGAATTGCGGAAGGTGTTGCAAAGAAGAATGATTGTTTGGCTATTGTAAATGGTGAAAGTATCGGGCAGGTCGCATCTCAGACACTTGAATCTATGAATACAATCAACCAGGTGATTACTACTCCAGTTATTCGTCCAGTTGCATGTATGGATAAATTAGAAATCATTAAGATTGCAGAAAAGATTGGTACATATGATATCTCTATTAGACCATTTGAAGACTGCTGTACAATCTTTACACCACATAACCCAGCTACTAAACCTAAGGCTTATAAAGCAGAAGGCTATGAAGCAGAATGGGACTTTGCATCAGAAGTACAGAAGTGTATTGATCATACAGAAACAATTATCATAAACTCTAAATATAAGAACAATGATGACTTGTTTTAAAAAAAGTAAAAAAAGTTCATAAAGTAGTTGACGAAGTGTTCTTAATCGTGTAATATATAACTCGTCGGTTGAGGACACACCTCTCTCCGTAGCTCAGTTGGTAGAGCATCTGACTCTTAATCAGAGGGTCCACGGTTCGAGCCCGTGCGGGGAGACCATTTGTAAACAATGCAGAACTTCGGTTCTGCTTTTTTATTGTATATGATAGCATATTATTTAGGAATTTGCTATAATGGAGGTTAGATTAGGGAAAGGGGTATTATTTATGAGAGAGGATACAGAATTAAAACTAGCAATCATAGAATTGGATGGATGTATATTCCCCCTAAACAGACTCCGCTATAATTTCTATAAGAACTTATGTAAAAAGAAAAATATTACTGTCACTCCTGAAGAGTTCTATCATGCTTTAGGTAATATGTATTCAATGTATGACACTCTTCCACTTGCGACGATAATTAATAGTCAGAAGCTTAATGCAACTGTAGAAAAAGATTTATATAATTATTTGAACATGAAGGGTTTATCACCAAAAGATGGTGTTGTTGAGTTATTTGAATACTTTCGTCAGAATAATATTCCAATTGCAGTTGTTTCTACTCATAAAACTAAAACAGCTATTAATTATCTAGAACTTGGATCTTTATATCGTAAGGTTGATTATGTTATTGGATGTGATACAGATATTAAAGCACTTCCTTCAGAAGAACTGCTTGCTTATATTGATAAAAGATTCCAGGTAACACCTAAAGATACATTAGTTATTACTTCTATGAATGGTATTCTTCATTCAGCTAATAATATTGGAATGAATACTATTTATTTAAATGATTTGGTAGAAGCAGGAGATGATGAAATCAGCTGTTCTTATCAGGTAGCCAATACAATGTATGAAGCATTGAATGATATTCTTTTTGGTCGTTATGAAGATTATAAGATCTTTGAACCACTTCTTGGTATGGATAAAGAGATGTCTGTTGCTAAATTAAAGGCTTTATTCGCAAACTTGCAGGAAGTCTATAAGGATGACCCTGACTTATTAAAAATCATTAAATCTACTTATATATCTAAACTCTCTGAACTCACTAAAGAACGTCCAAGACGTTTTACCTTCAGTGATGAGGATCTAGCTGAATTAGAGAAGGAAGAAGAACCTGTAGTAGAAGAAAATAAAGAAGAACCTACCGCATTATCACTGAATGCGCAGGATACGGCTGCATTGAATGATGTCATCGCAAAGGTTATGGAAGCTGAAAACAATGCTCCAGAAGAAAAAGAGGAAGAAAAAGAAGAACCAGTGGTAGAAGAACCAAAAAAGAAGCCTGATCATCATATTATTAATACTTTTATTAATATTAGTTATGTCTTATTATTATCATTGATGATTCTCTTACTTGGTTTAGTAGTTCATATTGCGCTAGGTAATATGATGGATCAGCCTGTTGTGAAGGTATTGCATGCAATTAGTTTAGGCTATATTGATGTTGTTGAATCAATTTTTGAATTCATCTTTAATGGTCTTCATTCTATTACGAATGTTATTCCGGATTACTATACTTATATGAATGATAATACATTGATGACTCTTTCTGCTTTAAAGATGATTCATTGTTATATTATGAATGTAGTGATTGTTTCAATCGTAGAAGTTGTTAAATACTCTATACTAAGTAAAAAGAGCTCTTAGAGCTCTTTTATTATTTACAATGTTTTCTGTTATAAGCATACATAACTGCAATGACAGTTTTACCATCAATAATACGTCCATCAAAGATTGCTTTGTAGGCTTCATCAATAGGCATCTTAATGATATTTAAGAATTCATCTGCATCACACTGTAAAGAATCTTCTACTTCTTTAAAGCCTTCTGCTTCATAAATTCTAAGTATTTCACTTGAATAACCAGGCGTAGGAAGTATCTTTAAGATAGGACGCATATTTTTAGCACGTCTGTTTGTTTCTTCCTCAAATTCACGATAACAGGCCTTATCAGGATCTTCTCCTAATTCTAGCTTACCCGCAGGTATTTCTAATGTATCGCATCTATTTGGATAACGGAACTGCTTTACAAGAATAATTTCATCATCCTCTATCGCAAGAATACATACACCACCATGGTGATATACACATTCACGTACAGCAGTATTACCGTCTTGTAATAATACATGTTCCTTAGTCACCTTCATGATGGCTCCATTATAAATTGTTGTTGAATCTATTTGTTTTTCCATGATTGTCACCTCGACTTTTATTATACCATAATCTAAGAGGTGTATGCTATAATGAGGGGGTAAAGGAGACGTTATGAAAAAATTAGTAATCGATCAATATGATGATCATCAAAGAATAGATAAATATTTAAAGAAAGTGTTAGTCCAGGCACCTTCTTCACTTATATATAAGATGTTAAGAAAAAAAGATGTTAAAGTAAATGGTAAAAGAGTAAAGGAAAACTATATTCTTCATTCAGGAGATGAGGTGGAACTATTCTTATATGAAGATAAATTCAAGGAATATACAAAGCCTTTAACAATTTATGAGTTACCTATTACTTTTAAAGTTGTTTATGAAGATGCACATATTCTTATTGTAGATAAACCTGCAGGATTGCTTGTTCATGAAGATATCAATGAATCAGTGAATACATTATCTAACCAGGTACTCACTTATTTATATCAGAAGGGTGAATATGATCCGGAAAAGAATATCAGTTTTACACCAGGTCCGGTGCATCGCTTAGATCGTAATACAAGTGGACTTGTCATCTTTGGTAAAGATATGCGTGCACTTCAGGATTTAAATACAATGATGAAAACAAGACAAGGCATTGAAAAGAAGTATCTTACTATTGCGATGGGACATATGAAGGATGCTACATTATCAGGATATGTCAAAAAGAATGAAGATGAAGGAAAGATGTATTTAGTAAAAAAAGATACACCGGGGGCTTTATCTATGAAAACAATAGTGCATGTCTTAAAAAGATGTTCTACATGTTCTTTAGTAGAGGTACAGCTTATTACTGGCCGTACACACCAGATTCGTATTCATTTAAGTGCGACAGGACATCCAGTAATGGGTGATAGTAAATATGGAGATTTTGAATGGAATAAGGAAGTAAAGAAGAAATTCCATCTTAATCATCAGTTCCTCCATGCTTATCAATTAACTTTTGTGGATCCGATAGGCTCTATGAGTTACTTAAAGGGTCAAACGGTTACATCACAGTTACCCGAACAGTTGGAAAAGATACAAAAAGAACTTTTTTCATAGCGTGAAAGTGTAATCTGTAATATAATATTTCAAGGAGGTATAGAGAACATGAAGTATTTTATTGGAATTGATTTAGGTGGTACAAACGTAAGAACTTTACTTGTTGATGAAAATGGTCAGTCATATAGTGAAGTGAAGGATGCTACTGAAAGAGAAAAAGGACCAGATGCTGTTACTGCAAAAATCTGTCGTCAGATTGAAGCAATCGATTATACAGTATGTGGTGGAATTGAAAATGTAGAAGGTATTGGTATTGGTGTACCTGGACCAGTTGATGTTGTAAAGGGTGTTATGATTATGGCAAGCAACCTTCCTGGTTTTGAAAATTATCCAATTGCGGAAAAGTTATCTACAAAATTCAATAAACCTGTATTCTTAGATAATGATGCAAATGTTGCTGGTCTTGCTGAAGCGGTATTAGGTGCTGGTAAGAATTATCCAACTTGTTATTATGTAACAGTATCAACTGGTATTGGTGGCGCTTTTACAGTTAATAAACAGTTAATCTCTGGTGGTAGAGGACATGCTGGTGAAATCGGTAATATTATCGTTAAGAATAATGGTTATAAGCAGGGGGCTTTAAACCCAGGTGCTGCAGAAGGAGAATGTTCTGGTACTGCAATCACTAGAAAAGGTCAGGAAGCTCTTGGTAAAGATTTAGTACATCATGCAGGTGATGTATTTAGATTAGCTGCTGAAGGTAATGAAACAGCTCAGGGTATTGCAGATGAATGCATTAGTGAACTTGCTACATTATTTGCAAATATCGCACATACAGTTGATCCACATTGTTTTGTAGTAGGTGGCGGTGTTATGAAGTCTAAGAAGTATTTCCTAGATCAACTAACAAAAGAATTCAATCAGAAGATTCATGTCGGTATGAGAAATCATATTCCACTACTTGAAACAGAATTAGAAGACTGTGGTGCTATCGGTGCTGCAATGCTTCCAATGACAAGAATGAAGGCAGAATAATAGGAGGCTCTTTCAAGAGCCTTTTTTGTGTGGTAGAATACTAGACAAAGGGAGGTAGAACATGAAAAGAGTTGTACTTGGATTAAGTGGCGGTGTGGATAGTGCCGTTGCTGCTTATTTATTAAAGAAACAAGGTTACGAAGTAATCTGTGTATTTATGAGAAACTGGGATAGTTCATTAAATAATGATATTCTAGGTAACCCCACAAATGATGACGATGTATGTCCACAAGAAAAAGATTACCAGGATGCGCAGGCTGTTGCATCACATTTAGGACTTGAAATCCGTAGAGTGGATTTTATTAAAGAATACTGGGATCAGGTTTTTACATATTTCTTAGAAGAATATGCAAAAGGACGCACACCTAATCCAGATATCCTATGTAATAAACATATTAAATTCAAAGCTTTCTTAGATTATGCTAAGTCTATTGATGCTGATTATATTGCGACAGGACATTATGCTCGTGTTGTACATACTGAAGGAAAAGAATCAGTGATGCTTCGTGGTGTAGATAATAATAAGGATCAGACTTATTTCTTATGTCAATTGAATCAGAATCAGTTAAATAACTCACTGTTCCCAATTGGTGAACTCACTAAACCAGAAGTAAGAAAAATTGCAGAAGAACTTGATCTTCCTGTAGCACACAAAAAGGACTCTACAGGAATTTGTTTCATTGGTGAAAGAGATTTTAGAGAATTCTTAAAGAACTATATTCCGGCTAAATCAGGCAAGATGGTAGATATTGTCTCTAAGAAGGTTATTGGTGAACATCAGGGTATTATGTATTATACAATTGGGCAGAGAAAAGGTTTAGGTATTGGTGGTAATGGTGAACCTTGGTTTGTCGTAGGAAAAGACTATGACAAGAATATTCTTTATATTGCTCAGGGTGATAGTAATAAATGGTTATTATCTCATGGTGCATTGATTACTGATGTCAACTGGATTTCTGCAACAAAGCCTGAAGGTGAATATGACTGTACGGCTAAGTTTAGATATCGTCAGAAGGATAATGATGTTTCATTACACTTTATTGATGAAACAACACTTTATGTTACATTTAAGAAACCAATTAAGGCTGTCACTCCAGGTCAGGCTGCTGTCTTCTATGATGGAGATGTATGTCTAGGTGGAGGTACAATTGATAAAGTCTATAAAGACGGCAAGGAGATTGACTATTTATAATGGAAGAATACGAAGGCATTATTAGTAAAGTTATTTTCTATAATCCAGAAAATAAATATATAGTAGCAGCTTTTGAGACAGATGATGAAAAATTCACTATTATAGGAAATATGTCCTATGTAAATAATGATGATCGTTATCGTATTAAAGGAAGCTATGTCACACATCCCCGTTATGGTAAACAATTCAAAGTGTCTTCTTATGAAATAATTCTAGCGGATGATCGAAGTGAGATTATCCGCTATCTTTCTTCATCCCTCTTTAAGGGAGTAGGTAAGAAGACGGCTGAAAGAATTGTGGATGCATTAGGAGAGGAGGCCTTAACTCTTATTAAGGATAATCCTGATTGTTTAAATAATATTCCCAATGTTACAGAAACAATTAAGAAGAATATTGTAGATGTATTGACAAGTCAGGATTATGATCAGCAAGTTTTATCTTTCTTTATGGGAAATGGTATTTCTACACGTAATTTACCACTCATTCAAAACTTCTATAAAGAGAAGACACTTGATGTATTACAAAATGATCCATATCGCCTTATTGATGATATAGAAGGTATTGGTTTTAAGAGTGTTGATGAACTCGCAATGAAAACAGGTGTAGAACCATTGGATGATAAACGTATCCAGGCAGGTATACTAGCTTCTTTAATGGATTTATGTTTCCAGACAGGAAGCACCTATAGTGATTATGAATCCTTTTATCATCACTTTAGACGTATGTTACCTGAATGTCCTGATGATTTATTTGCGAAGAATCTAGACCAAATCATAGCGAATAAGGTTATTCAGGAAGAAGACCGTTATTATCCAAGAGATTTATATGAAAGTGAGACAATGATTGCGGAAAAGTTTGAACGTTATCTTAAACAATCAACGCAGTCTATTGAAGATTCTGTCATTGATGAAAAGATTAAAAGAACAGAAGAATTACAGGGTATTACTTATGATGAAATACAGAAGAATGCGATTAAGAAGTTTTTAGAAGAATCAGCACTTATTTTAACAGGTGGTCCTGGTACTGGTAAAACAACGATTGTACAGGCTATATTAAAGGTTTATCGTTCATTATATCCTGATGAAAAGATAGGGCTCGTAGCTCCTACAGGGCGTGCAGCGAAACGATTATCAGAACTGACTAAACTCGAAGCATCTACTATTCATAGATTATTAAAATGGGATATTTCTACCAATACATTTTCTATGAATTGTGATCATCCATTAGATATTGATTTACTTGTCATTGATGAGTTCTCAATGGTTGATTCACTCTTATTTTCTAAATTATTAGATGCTTGTGGTCATGTACATAAAATATTACTTATTGGTGATGAACAGCAGCTTCCATCAGTATCACCAGGTAATGTCTTAAAGGATATGTTATTGAGTGGTATTCCACATATCTGCTTACAGACAATCTATCGTCAAGAAGAAGGCAGTGGTATTGTCGCATTATCTCATGATATCAGAAATGATCATTATGATTCTCGTGTTTTCGAAAATTATCGAGATATTCATTTTACAGTATGTCCTAACAAGGATGTTGCACAATGTGTGCAGGCTATTGTAAAAAAAGCGGTAGAAGAGGGATATGATGCATCCGATGTACAGGTATTAGCACCTATGTATAGAGGTATAGCAGGTATAGATGCTTTAAATGAATCTTTACAGGCTATCTTTAACCCGCCAGCAAGTGATAAAGCTGAAATCAAAGTGGGTGGTAAGATCTTTAGGGAAGGAGATAAGCTTCTTCAATTAAAAAATCGTCCTGATGATGATGTTTATAATGGTGATGTAGGAATCTTAGTAGAAATTGAAAAGAAAGAAGATTCTGGATTACCTTATGATAGCTTGACAGTGGACTTTGATGGGCAGTTTGTAAACTACCGTACGACTGAATTCAATATGTTAAGACATGCTTATTGTATATCTGTTCATAAATCTCAGGGTAATGAATTTAAGATTGTTATTATGTCAGTACTTCCAGAGTACAGCATTATGATGAAGAAAAACTTATTATATACAGGTATCACAAGAGCTAAGCAGTCTTTATTTATCCTAGGAGATCATAGTGTCTTTATTCATGGCCTTCATAATAATCAGGATGAACAAAGACGTACAACATTACTCAAACGCTTTCAGGAGAGACATAAAACTTCTTCTTTTTCGATATCTGACTTCGAATAATCAAGTAAATAGTTCGTTAAAAACATTAAATTTAAGTTATTTTTGTAAAGTACTTTACATAAACTTAAGATTATTTTAACATTTAGTTAACGACATTTACGTAGAGACACGTTATAATGTAGTGGTAAAAGAAGGAAAACGAGATTATGAAAATAACGAATTGGCTTGACTTGTTAGGTGGGCTAGCACTCTTTTTATATGGAATGCAGGTTTTGAGTGATTCCTTAGAAGACGCTGCAGGTGACCGCTTAAAAACTATTTTAGAAAAACTAACAAATACAAAATTTAAAGGTGTTCTTGTCGGAATCGGTGTAACAGCTGCTGTACAGAGTTCTTCTGCAGTGACTGTTATGTTGATCGGTTTCATGAATGCCAGCTTGATGACATTAAACAGATGTATCTGGGTTGTAATGGGTTCTAATATCGGTACAACCATCACAGCACAGATGATTGCAATTAATGTAGGTGTTGTCGCACCGGTCTTTGCAGTTGTGGGTGTCTTCATGTGCTTATTCTTTAAGAGTCGTAATGTAAGAGGTATTGGTTCAGTTATGACTGGATTTGGTATTCTCTTCATGGGGCTTAATATGATGAGTGCGGCCGTTGTGCCACTTCAGAAGGAACCTGTCTTTATTAAATTAATGACAACTCTTTCTAATCCAATACTTGCCGTATTATTTGCAGCTGCCTTTACTGCTTTGATTCAGTCTTCTGGTGCAGCAGTAGGTATCCTTTCTGCACTTGCAACTAAGGGTTTAGTACCATTTAGTACAGCAGCATTCATGGTATGTGGACTAAATATCGGTACTTGTATTACAGCCGTTCTTGCATCAGTGACTGGATGTAGAAACTCTAAGCGTATTGCGACATTCCATGTCCTATTTAACTTAGTAGGTACAATTTTCTTCTTGATTATATGTTCTGCTACACCATTATTGTCATGGATTGCAGAATTCTCTGGAACTCCAGCACATCAGGTGGCAAACTTCCATACAGTATTCAATATTGTAACTACAGTAATCATGTTACCATTTGATGCAGTATTTATGAAACTGATCTATAAGTTATTACCAATCAAGGGTGAAATGCTTGCAGAAGGTTCTTTAATCGAAGAATAGAGATAAGGCTTGCGCCTTATCTTTTTTTTATGTATAATAGGTGCATAATCGTTGAGAAAGACAAGTACTTCATAGAGGTCTTAAGAGAGAGAACGGGTGGTGCAAGTTCTTGGGTGTATGAAGGAAGGCTCCTTTCGAGAGTGATGTAAACATCAACGTATGACTGCGTTAAAGTCATAAAGGGCATAGATATATTTATCTATGAATAAGGATGGTACCGCGATTTAAGTCGTTCCTTTTAAGGAATGGCTTTTTTTATTTTAGGAGGATATTATGAAAAAGTTAACAGGTAATCAGACTCGTGCATTATTCCTTGAATATTTCAAGAAACAGGGACATATGGTTGAACCAAGTGCTTCATTGATTCCCCATGATGACCCAACATTATTATGGATCAATGCTGGTGTAGCCGCATTAAAGAAATACTTTGATGGTACAGAAAAACCAGCATGTAATCGAATCACAAATGCACAGAAATCTATTCGTACAAACGATATTGAAAACGTAGGGAAGACAGCACGTCACCATACATTCTTTGAAATGTTAGGTAACTTCTCTATTGGTGACTATTTTAAGACAGAAGCAATTCATTTTGCATGGGAATTCTTAACAGGTGAAGAATGGCTTGCTTTTGATAAAGATAAACTATATATCACTGTTTATACAGATGATGAAGATGCATACAATGTATGGACTAAAGAATGTGGTGTAGATCCATCACATATTTTAAAGACTGCAGATAACTTCTGGGAAATCGGTGCAGGACCTGGTGGACCAGATAGTGAAATCTTCTATGACCGTGGAAAAAAATATGACCCAGATCATATCGGTGAAAGACTATTCTTTGAAGAAATGGAAAATGACCGTTATGTAGAAATCTGGAATATCGTATTCTCTCAGTTTGATTGTGATCCTACAATTGATCGTAAAGATTATAAAGAATTACCACATAAGAATATAGATACTGGTATGGGTCTTGAAAGAATTACTTCAATCATCCAGGAAGGTGAAACAAACTTCGACACAGACTTATTCTTACCAATCATTCATGCAGCTGAAGAACTAGCTGATGTAAAGTATGCAGAAGATAAAATGGCTTATAGAGTTATTGCCGACCATATCCGTACTGTAACATTCGCATTAAGTGATGGTGCTATGTTTGACCGTGCAGGTCGTGGTTATGTATTAAGAAGAATCTTAAGAAGAGCTGTTCGTTATGGTAAAAACATCGGTATTGATAAGCCTTTCTTATATACTTTAGTGGATGTTGTAGTAGATAACATGAAAGAATTCTATGATTATCTTCCAGAAAAAGCAGAATTCGTTAAGGAAGCTGTTAAGAAAGAAGAAGTGGCATTCCATAAGACATTATCTCAGGGAGAAAAGAAGATCAAAGATGTTATTGCACACTCTGATAATAAGATGATTGATGGTTCTACTGCCTTTATGTTATATGATACATATGGTTTCCCATTAGAATTAACTATTGAAATTGCAGAAGAATCTGGATTTACTGTTGATAGTGAAGGATTCCAGGTAGAAATGAAAGCACAGCAGGATCGTGCTCGTGCAGCCCGTGGTGAAAGAGAATCAATGGCTTCTCAGAAGATTGATTTAATGGATTTCACTACTCCTTCTACTTTTGTTTATGACACAGCACCTTGTAAGACTACAGTTGTAGGTTTATTCAAAGATGGAGAAAAGGTGGATGAACTCACTGATGAAGGTGAAATCATCGTTGAAACAACTAATTTCTATGCTGAAATGGGTGGTCAGTGTGCAGATACAGGTTCTGCTCATTCAGATCAGTTTGATGCAGAAGTCACTAATGTATTAAAGGCTCCTAATGGTCAGCATTTACATTATATTAAATTAAAGAGTGGCAGCGTACATGTAGGTGATACTGTAGAACTTACAGTGGATACAGCACGTCGTGCATTAATTGAAAATAACCATACTGCAACGCATTTATTAGATGCTGCATTAAAGAAAGTCTTAGGTGCACATGTTGGTCAGGCTGGTTCATACTTAGATGAAAACAGATTACGTTTTGACTTCACTCATCCATCAAAGATGACAAAAGAAGAATTAACAGCTGTAGAAGATATGGTCAATGAATATATCTTCAAGGGTGTTGATGTAGATGTTAAAGAAATGCCTAAGGAAGAAGCCATCAGTGCCGGAGCAACAGCTTTATTTGATGAAAAATATGGTGATGTTGTAAGAGTTGTACGTGTAGGTGACTTCTCAGTAGAATTATGTGGTGGTACACATGTTTCTAATACTGCAAAGATTGGTTTATTCAAGATTGAAATGGAAACTTCAGTTGGTTCTGGTGTAAGAAGAATTGAAGCAGTCACTAATGTAGCTGCTTATAAAGCATTAAGAAAATCTGAAGAAACTTTAGAAGAAGTAGGTACAGTACTTAAGGTAAATGATTTCAATAAGATCGTAGAAAAAGCTGAAAGCACAATGACTACACTTAATACAATGAAAAAAGAAATCGAAACATTAACAAGTAAGTTAAATGCTTTAGAAGCAAAGAACCAGGCTTCTCAGGTTGAAGAAGTTAATGGTGTGAAGTTCCTTTATACTCATGTAGAAAAAGATAATGCAGCCGCTAAACAGATGGCATTTGATTTTAGAGATCAGTTAGGTAGTGGTGTTGTCGTAGTAACTAGTACATTTGAAGGTAAGAATTCTTACTTTGTAGGTATTACTAAAGATCTTACAAATACATATAAAGCAGGTGTCTTAGTAAAGGCTATGAATGAAGTTCTTGATGGCCGTGGTGGAGGAAAACCTGATTTCGCTCAGGGTGGTGCACCAACACTAGATAAGATTGATGAAGCAGTTGCTGCAGTGAAATCTAAATTGTAAAAAAATTGAATTTTATCTTCGTTTATACTAAAATAAGTGATATAGGGAGGGTTCATTATGGCACAAGATTATACACAGACAAGAGTATTTAACTCAGAAGATCTCAAACGAGAAGTAATTAGAAACAACTTAATGACAGTTGCTGAGGCTTTAGAAGAAAGAGGATATAATGCAGTTCACCAGATTGCTGGTTATCTGATTTCTAATGATCCTGCTTATATTTCAAGTCATAAGAGTGCAAGATCTATTATTCAGCAAGCTGATCGTGATGAAATTATTGAAGAACTTGTAAAGTTCTATTTGGAGTCTAAATAGTGGAAAAGATATTAGGACTTGATTTAGGATCACGTACTTGCGGTGTTGCGATAAGTGATACATTAGGAATGCTTGCACATGGTGTAGAAACTTATCATTTCAGCGAAAACGCATATAAGAAATGTGCTTATCATATCAAGAATATCGTAGAAGAGAATAATATTCATACAATTGTCTTAGGATTACCTAAGCATATGAATGGTGATCTTGGTGAACGTGCACAGATTTCTATTGATTTTAAAGAACGTTTAGAGAAGATGATGGATGTTGAAGTTATTCTTGAAGATGAAAGATTAACAACTGTTATTGCGACAAATAATCTTATTTTTGGTGATGTTTCAAGAAAGAAACGTAAACAGGTTGTTGATAAGATGGCAGCAGTTGAAATTCTTCAGGGGTATCTTGATAAGATAAGGAGATAAGCAATGGACGATAATAAAATTGTGATTACCGATAATAACGGGGAAGAAAATGTGTTTGAAATTCTTTTCACTTATGAAGATGAAGAGAATGGAAATAAATATGTCATGTATTATAGTGAAGAAGATGATGAGCAGATCTTTGCATCTCGTTATGATGATGATAATCATTTATATGATATTGAAGATCCAGCTGAATGGGAGCGTCTAGAAGAAGTTCTAGAAGACTTCAATATGCATGATGAAGAAACAGATGATAAATGTGATGGCTGTGTATGCGAAGATGGGGACTGCGTCACAGATTGTTCTGAATGTGATAAGAACTAGGTAACAACCGTTACCTAGTTTTAGTAAGGAGATTATTATGGGATTTTTTAGTAAAACAAAAACAGTAGATATTTTCTTTGTAGGCAGCGAAGGAACAGATCTTGATCGTGGTATTTATGCATTCTATCTTAATGTAGATAATGGAGAAATCATCAAGAAATCATTCGTTAAGTCTCTAGCTAGCCCTCTCGCAATGAATAGACAAGGACGTTTCATGTATTTAACTTACCGTAATGGGACAGGACGTGCTCAGGATGGTGGTATCTGGCAGTATGCCTGTATGGAAACTCAGTTAGGACTTGCAGCAAGAATCGGTAATGAAGGACGTACATATATCCAGACTGTCTTAAATAAAGATCGTGATTATGCTTATGCGATTGATTATTATAATGGTGAAGTAGTCACTATACCAATTAAGACTTCTAAAATCATTAGAGTATCAAAAACAGTAAAGTTAGATGGTCATAGTATTGATCCAGTCAAACAAACTGAATCTCATCCTACATTTATGACATTCACTCCAGATAATACAAAACTTATTGTCACTGATTTAGGTGGTGATGAAGTCATCTTCTTTACTGAAGGTGAAAAGGGTGAACTTGCTAAGGATGAAGAATTATCATTTAAGTTAAACCCTGGTAGTGGACCATTAAAACTTGTTTATTCTAGTAACCGTAAATTTGCCTATATCCTTAATCAAATCTCAAGCACTATTACATGTTATGCTGTAAAGCATAATAAGTTTACTTTAGTAGATGAAGTGATGACTTATTCTAAGGATGAATATGATGGTGTCAATACACCAATGGATATGGTTATTACTGAAAATGGACATTTTATCTTTGTAATCAATAAAGGTGATGATACAATTGTTGCCTTTGAAAGAGATAAAGAAACTGGAAAGCTTACAAGAGCTGATTGTATGGAAACAGATGAAGGACCTAAGTCTCTACTCTTATTTAGAGATAAGTACTTACTTGTTGCATGTAAACAGGGTGGATCACTTGAAAGCTTTGAAATCAAAGAAGATGAAAAGCGTGCTGTTTTATATGAAACACATCATCAATTCACAATCCATGCCCCAGTATGTATGGAAAAAGGTACAGAAAACTTACGTGTAGTTAAATAAGGCATTTTCATGCCTTATTTTTTTATGGTAATTATCGGGTTAATTCTATATAATGGTTAAGGAAAAGGAGATGTATTTATGAAAAGGAAAATCATAGCGGCAGTCCTTGTAGTTGTACTATTAATAGGTGGTACAGGCTTATTTTATATAAGTGGTACAGGACATGTCTCTTCTAAAAGTGAAGTGGTGCAGGTAACTGTAAAGAAAGGTGAAAATGCTTATACAGTTTTAAATACATTAGATTCAAAAGGCTTAATAAAAAATAAATTAGTGGCTAAGGTTTACTTAAAGATTCATAAGCCTTCAGTTGTCTCTCAAACTTATAATTTGAATAAGAACATGTCTCTTTCAAAGATGTATAGCATCATGTCAAAGATGAACAGCTCTTATGTTGTGAAGTCTTCCTTAACTATTCCTGAAGGAATTACTATTCCTCAGACAGCTAAAAAGGTTGCAAATGTAACTGGTAAATCAGAACAAGAAGTATTAGATAAATGGTCTGATCAGACTTATTTAAAAGAACTCATTTCTAAATATTGGTTCTTGACAGATGACATTCTTCAAAAGGGTATTTTATATCCATTAGAAGGTTATCTCTATCCTGAAACATATGTACTTTATGATAAATCTACAACAATAGAAAAAGTCACAACAGAAATGCTGGATTATATGGATCAACAATTAACACCTTATAAGGATTCAATGACTAAGCTTGGCTATACACCTCATCAATTCTTAACATTATGCTCAGTCGTAGAAAGAGAATCTTTATTTGATAAAGATCGTCCAGCCATTGCGGGTGTATTTATCAATCGTTTAAAGACTGGTATGAGATTACAGTCAGATATTACTGTCAACTATGCATTAAATAGAACAGGTGTCAAAGTCACTACTAAGATGACTAAGATTGATTCTCCTTATAATACATATAAATATGCAGGACTTCCTATTGGTCCTATTGCATGTGTCCCACAAAAGACTATGGATGCAGTCGCAAACTATACACCATCTGATTATTTATTCTTCTTTGCGAAGAAAGATGGGACTGTCATCTATTCAAAGACATATGGAGAACATCAAAAAGCAGTAAAGGAGAATAAGTGGTATTAATGAAATCATTTTATGAATTAGAAGAATATGCACTTGTGAAAGATGTGCCTATTATGCAGAAGGAAGGTATTGAATACCTTATTGATGAATTAAATAAGAGAAATGCGGAGTCTGTATTAGAGATTGGAAGTGCCATTGGGTATTCATCTTTAATGATGGTAACTCATGTCAAAGGGCTTCATGTAGATACAATTGAAAGAGATGATACACGTTATCAGGAAGCAGTTGTAAATATTAAGGATTTCCATCAGGAAGACAACATCACAATTTATCATGAAGATGCATTAGAGTTTGATGATACATTGTTGAATCATGCACCTTATGATTGTCTTTTTATTGATGCAGCTAAAGCGCAATATCAGCGTTTCTTTGAAAAATATGTTCCTTATTTAAAGGATGATGGTTTTGTGTTAGTGGATAATCTTGATTTCCATGGCATGATTTTTGATATACCAAATATTAAGAATCGAAACACACGTGCTCTTGTAAGAAAAATCAAACGTTTTAAAGACTGGATCTTCTCTAATGAAGAGTATGATGCACATTATGTGCAGGTAGGTGATGGTCTATGTATCATTACTAGAAAGGATCACAATGAAAATCGCAATTAATTTAAATGATCGTGGATATCTTCATGATTATGTTGATATGGGTGTTTCTTTGATTATGGCTGGATCAGACTATAGTGTTTTGACACCAGTGAAGTTTTCTATTGAAGAATTGAAAGAAATCAAAGAACAGGCAAAAGAACTTTATGTTTATGTGAATGCTATGTATGATGAACATGATCTAGAAGGACTAGAAAAACATATTGATGCATTACATGAGATTGGAATCGATGGATTAATCTTCCAGGATTTTGGTGTATTACAAATAGTTAATAAAAAGGGTTATGATTTCAAGATGATTTATCATCCTTTAACTCTTAATACCAATTCAAGTACACTGAATACTTTATCTCATTATGGTATTTCTGGTGCTTTTGTTTCTAAAGAAATATCTTTAAAGGAACAGCTAGAAATACGTAAAAATTGTGATATGCCATTATTTGTATTAGGTCATGGTGTACAGTATATGATGATGAGCAAGAGACATTTGATCTCTAATTATGAAAAAGCAAGCAATACAACATTAAGCCATAATAAAGACGCTCTCACAATTAATCCACGTGGACAGGATTTCCCATGTCATATATATGAAACAACTCGTGGAACGGCTGTATTCAGCAAATCTAGATTATATACATTGGATTTATTCAATACATTAAAGGACTTTGATTACCTTTATATTGAAACAATGTTTATGGATTCCAGAGAAGCTATAGAAGTCACTAGTATGTATTGTGATTGTCTTAAAGCCCTAGAAAGAGGTACCTATGACAAAGAAGTAAAAGAATATCTTCCTTTATTAAGAAAGATTTCAAAACCTCTTGATCGTGGTTTCTTATATGATGATACAATTTATCGTCTTGAAGATGTAAAGAGGAGGGATCTAGAAGATGCAGCCAATAAGTAAGATTATTGATGGTCGTCGTGTGATTGTAAAAAAACCAGAATTACTTGCCCCTGCAGGAAACCTAGAAAAGCTTAAAACAGCTATTATTTATGGTGCAGATGCAGTATTTATTGGTGGTAAGGAATTCTCTTTACGATCACAGGCATCTAACTTCTCTATAGAAGATATTAAAGAAGCTGTACAATTTGCAAATCAATATGGTGCTAAAATCCATGTTACATGTAATATCATCCTTCATCATGATAACCTAGAAGGTATTAAAGAGTACTTACAGGCATTAGATGATGCAGGTGTTACAGCTATTATTGTCGCAGATCCATATATTATGAATCTTGCGAAAAGTATGGACTTAAAGCTAGAAGTACATGTCTCTACACAAATGTCAGTCACTAATTCATCTGCCGTTAAATTCTTTGAAGATATGGGAATGGACAGAGTAGTACTAGGTCGTGAAACAACTTTTGCTGACTTGAAGGACATTAGAAAAAATGCCCCTGATATTGACCTAGAATACTTCATACATGGTGCTATGTGCATTTCTTATAGTGGTCGTTGTATGTTATCTAATTACTATTCTAGACGAGATGCGAATAGAGGTGGCTGTTCACAAAGTTGTAGATGGTATTATGATTTAGAAGAGAATGGACAATCTATTAATGAAGGTTTCCCATTTACTATGTCTTCTAAGGATATGTGTCTCATTCATCATATTGGTGAATTAATAGAATGTGGTGTGGACTCATTCAAGATAGAAGGGCGTATGAAATCTGTCCACTATATTGCGACAGTTGTATCTACTTATAGAAAACTCATTGATACATACTGTGCTGATCCTGATCACTTTACAGATTCAAAGAAATATGAAGATGAACTACAAAAAGCAGCTAATAGAGCATTCTGTCATGGATTCTTTTATGATAATCCAGGTGTAGATGAACAGCTTTATAACTTAAGAGATGAACATCCTACACAGGAATTCGTTATGCGCGTACTTGATTATGATAAAGATTCTAAACGAGCTAAAATTGAACAGCGTAACTATTTCAAAGTAGGAGACAAGATAGAAATATTCTCTCCTAGTCATTCAAATATTTATTTTACTGTTGATAAGATTTATAATGAAGATAATGAATTGGTGGAAGTAGCAAACCATCCAATGGAAATACTTTATGTAGAAATTGATTATCCAGTATTAGAGAATGATATGGGAAGGAAGGTAAACCATGGAAAATAAAGCTGTCATTATTGGGATTGCAGGTGGAAGTGCTTCTGGTAAGACTTCTATCGCTCAATCCATCTATGATCGTTTTAAAGGCAGTCATAGAGTAAAAATTATTAAACAAGATGATTACTACAAAGATCAAAGTGATAAGACAATGGAAGAAAGAGTAAAAACTAACTACGATCATCCATTTGCCTTTGATAATGATCTTCTAGTATCAGATTTAAAGAAGTTAAAAAAGAAAGAAAGAATTGAAAAACCTACTTATGATTATTCAAAGCATACAAGAAGTGATATTACAGAAGTCATTGAAGATCGTGATGTTATTATTCTAGAAGGTATCTTTGTCTTAGCAGAAGAAGAGGTAAGAGATCTTTGTGATATTCTGATTTATGTGGATACAGATGCAGATATTCGCTTTATCAGACGTTTAAGAAGAGATGTAGAAGAACGCGCAAGAACTGTTGATTCAGTCTGTAATCAGTATTTAGAGACTGTAAGACCTATGCATGAACAGTTCATTGAGCCATCTAAGAAATATGCACATATTATTATTCCTGAAGGTGGGACTAATACTGTCGCAATTGACTTATTGATTACAAAAATAAGTAGTATTCTAGGCGATTAAATCGTTCTTGTCTAATTAAAATAAGTATGTTATTAATGAGTGGCGAAAAAACCATAGGCTTGTCTATGGGCTGAAAGCCACATAATTAAAAGAATTAAGATTAATAGAATCAAAGTATTGAATAGTGGAATCAAAATAGTATAAAATAAACATCAGGAAGATTGATTACACTTCCTTATCATAAGATAGAAATTTACCGTTAATGTGGTCGTTGGACTGCTTGGTAATAAAAGTTCTTACTTAAATAGATTTAAACTTGTATTCCAAAGTCTGAAAATGATGTACGATTATAAGCTAAACTTGAAAGTAAGAACCCCACGGGCTCACCCGTGGGAGTAGTCAGATTTACGTATACGAGGTGAAAGAAATGGATAAAAAAGTGCAAATTAGTAAAGAAGGTTTTGAAAAGCTAAAAGCTGAAAGAGAAAACCTTATTAATGTTGAAAGACCAGCTGTCATTGAAGAAATTAAGCTTGCAAGAAGCCAGGGTGACTTATCAGAAAATGCTGACTACGATGCAGCAAGAGATAAACAGGCTCGTATTGAAGAAAGAATCAAAGAATTAGAAGTAATGATGCAGAATGCAGTAATCATTGGTTCTGATGTTAAGGTAGATACTCATGTTGTAAACTTAGGTGCTACTGTAACAGTTCTTGATTTATCTGAAGAAAATCCTGAACCTGATACATTTACAATCTTAGGTTCTACAGAAACTGATCCATTACATGGTAAGATTTCTAATGAATCTCCACTTGCGAAAGCATTAATGACTCATAAGATTGGTGATGTTGTAACAGTCGGTGTTGCAAAACCTTATGATGTTGAAATTGTAGATATTAAATATTAATGGTATGAAAGGACACTTCTTAGGAGGTGTTCTTTTTTACTGCACAAAAAAACATTCCAACTCGATATAGTTGGAATGTTTTTCATTATTTCAACAACATTCTGTCATTCACAAATTCACTGCCACTTGCTTCTTCAAACTTCTTAAGTAGGAAAGGAACAGTTAATTTCTTTTTCTCTTCACCTTTTACATCATAGATGATTTGACCATTATACATCATAATGAGTCTATTTCCTACATCAATAGCCTGCTGCATATCATGAGTAACCATCATTGCCGTTAGCTTTTGTTCAGTGACAATCTTATTAGTCAAAAGTAATACCTTAGCACTTGTTGCCGGATCAAGAGCGGCTGTATGTTCATCAAGTAAGAGAATCTTAGGCTTTGTGACAGTCGCCATTAATAGTGTTAAGGCCTGTCTTTGTCCACCTGATAATAAACCTACCTTACTTGTCATTCTCTCTTCTAGACCTAAATTTAGAGTCTTTAAGAGGTCATAATACAACTTCTTTTCTTCTTTCTTGATACCCCACTTTAAAGTACGCTTCTGACCACGTCTTTTAGCCATAGCTAGGTTTTCATCAATCTGCATATCAGCTGCAGTACCCATCATCGGATCCTGGAATACACGACCAATAAGACCTGCACGTTTATATTCTGGATACAAAGAAATATCTTTATCATCTAGTTTAATATGACCACAATCAATAGGATAAACACCTGCAATCATATTCATTAAAGTGGATTTACCAGCACCGTTACCACCAATAACAGTAACGAAATCTCCATCATCTAATTGAAGATTAATATCAATCAAGGCTTTCTTCTCATTAATAGTGCCAAGGTTAAATGTTTTTGATACATGTTCAATCTTAAGCATTTTTCTCATCCACCTCTTTTGTAAGTTTCTTATAGTTTGCAGTTTGTTTTCTATTTGCCATTAATACTGGAATAGTTAATGCGAGAGCTACAATAAATGCAGTGAGTAGCTTTAAGTCATCAGTTGATAAACCTAACTGGATAACAATGGCGATAATAATACGATAAATAATTGAACCAACAATAATCGCAATGAGTCTCTTTAAGAAACTACCATAACGACCAAAGATAACTTCACCAATAACGATAGAAGCAAGACCCATAACGATTGCCCCCATACCAATCTTGACATCACCATAACCAACTGACTGACCGACCATGGCACCACTTAAGGCGATTAAGGCATTTGAAATCACTAAACCAAGTAGCTTAGTATAATCAGTATTGACACCAACAGCTCTTACCATCTGTTCATTATTACCAGTAGCACGTAATGCATTACCTAATTCAGTTCCAAAGAACCAATAGAGTAGGGCAATGACAATAGCTACTGCAATAACACCTACAACTAGTGTTGACTGAGATACTGTTAAACCAACCATTGGTCCCCAGTCATATAAACTTTCTGTCTGAAGTAATGGGATATTTGATTTACCCATTATACGTAAGTTAATAGAATATAAGCCTAACTGTGCAAGAATGCCAGCAAGGATGGCAGGAATCTTACATTTAGTATGTAATAAACCAGTCACAAATCCAGCTAAAGCTCCCGCAAGAGTTGCTGCAAGAATCGCAACGATTGGATTACCATGATGTGTAAGAATAACAGCACATACAGCACTTCCTGTTGCGAAAGAACCATCACATGTCATATCTGCAATATCTAGCAGACGGAATGTAATATAAACACCAACTGCCATGATGCCCCATAAGACACCCTGGTAAGTTGCACTTTGTAATGCTAAAAATAAAGACATTCTCATTCACTCCTTAAATAAGTTCAGCCTTATCTAATACTTCCTGTGGAACTTTAATACCAAGCTTTTCCATCTGAGCTTTGTTGACCTTTAATTTACAATCACTCGCTTTTAAGTATTCGATAGGCATAGTAGCTGGCTTACCTTTACCAGTTAAGATCTTAATGGCCTGCTTACCAGCGATACTACCTAAGTTATAGTAATCAATACCATAAGTAGCTAAACCACCTTTAGCACACATACCTTCTTCACCAACAATAACAGGGATTTTAGCCTGATCAGTTACTTTTACAACTGCTGGGATGTTAGAAGCAAGTAGGTTATCAGTTGGAATATATAAAGCATCTGCTTTACCTACAATAGAATCAGTAACTGACTGGATTTCATTAGATTCAGAAACAGTCTTTACTAATGGTGTCATACCCTGAGTTTTGATTTCTTTGACAGCCATCTTACCCTGAATTTCAGAGTTAGATTCATTACCTGCATACATAACAGCAACAGTTTTTGCGTTAGGCATAATCTGTTTTAATAATTTAATCTGTTCTTTAACTGGTGTTAAATCACTTGCTCCAGTCACATTTCCACCAGGTTTTTTATTTGATTTTACTAATTTACTGCCAGCTGGATCAGTAACAGCAGATACAACAACTGGAATATCTTTGGTCTTCTTTACAACAGCCTGAGCTGCAGGAGTTGCAATTGCATAAATTAAATCATTTCCATCGTTCACTAAGCTTTCTGCAATAGTTTCACAGTTAGAGTTTTCACCACTGGCATTCTTTAAAGTAATATTAGAAGCTTTATATCCTGCTTTTACAAGAGTATCCTTAAATCCCTTATATGATGCATCCAATGCATCGTGCTGCATATACTGGATGACTCCAACTTTTACATCAGCCTTATCTTTAGTGCTAGACTGACTACCACAGCCAGTTAATGCTAGACCGACTGCCATTAAACCACATACAAACTTCTTCATAATAGATTCCTCCCTTTTTTCTTTCCCCTAAAAACAAAAAAATTCACCCCAAGAGGGCGAATTATCGCGGTACCACCTCTAGTTCATTAGTCATAGACTAACCTCACTAAATAGCAATAACGGGCAACCCGGGAAGTATTTTGTACTTCCAACTCCATGGTGAATTCAAGAATGTCTGCGTATGATTCGCACCAGCCATCATATCTCTTATGCCTCACATTTCTTTACTATGTCATTTCTCTGTTTTTATAATATAAAAATATAATATAGAAATATTAAGGAAAAGTCAAATAAAACTTTTAAAAGTTAGGGAAAAAACAAAAAGAAATATAAGAAAAAAGAGCAGATATTTCTGCTCTTAGTAGTTGATTTCTTCGTAAAGAACTTTTAAAAGGACGGCCTTAGAACTCATCTGCTGACGCTTTCTATCATAAGTCTTAATTACGCTGTATTCAACAACGTCATACTTTTCAACTTCTTCATCATCAAGGAAATCAGCCTGTCTGAAGAATAAGTTTTCTTCACCATCCTGGAAGATACTACCAAAATTCTTATCATGATTGTAGAATACTACTTTACCTTCATGACGAGTAATGTAGTTTTCTAGATGATAAACAACTTCACTATATACACGATCAAATGCATCGCTGGCAGTTAAATCAGCATAATCAGCTAAATCAACATCAGCTTCATATGTTTTACCATTTTCTTCTTCTAGCTTCTTAATGAGGCATTCTGCAAGTGCATGAGCCTTATCCTGACCCTTAGCATTTGCCATTGCTGAAATCTTCTTGTAATCTTCGATATTCTTATAATCGAATCCACCCTTGAAGAATTTATCGATGAGAAGTGTATAAGCATCATCTTCACGATTTGTATTCATATAAAGCTTATAAAGGATTTCAAATGAATCTACTGCATTGAAATGACCCTGTAAAGCGATGAATTCATTTTCAGCTTCTTCATAACGTCCAAGTTCAACTAAAGAACTAGCACGATAATATTTAACCCAGTTAAGGTTGTTATAATGCCACTTTAAGTTATAAGTGAAAGCAATGTTCGCAGTTTCAACACATGCTCTATACGATTCAAGTTCATATAATGCACGTACCTTCATACGATACCATTTTTCTTTCTTACTTTCGAATTCTTTACCATCTTTATTTACAAATGGTTTATCTTCTAGAGTAGGTGCATCTAAGTAGTCTAATAATTCAGATAACTTCTTATAGTCTACTGGATTAGCCTTTAATACATGTTTAATAGCCTTATTGACTGCAGCTTCAAGTGGAGAATATCTCTCCTGCTTACAATATTTAGCAATTTCTTCTAAGATACCATAGAATAAACTTTCGTTCTTAGAAATTTCTTCATCATCGATGTTGATATACTTATTATAAAGAGCATAGCCAAAATAATTGATATATCCTTTTAATTCTGGTGCCATTTCAAGGAATGTTCTTCCTACTTCAATAGCTTCATCAGTCTTACCCTGATTCTTTAATTCTTTAACGAAATCACGTGCCTGGAATTCGCTGAATGAAGAGGCATCCTCTTCGAAACGGTTCTTATAAGCCGTTAAATCTTTTACTTTTGATTCTTCCACATTATCACCCCTACGAGATATTATACATTTTTTTATTATTGATGTGAAGAAAAAACGAACGGAGTTCTCCGTTCGTTATTCTACAGTGACTGATTTAGCAAGGTTACGAGGTTTATCTACATCACAACCCTTAATGCATGCTGTATGATATGCAATGAGCTGTAATGGGATAGCTACAAGTACACTCTGTAATAAAGGATTGATATCTGGTAAGTAATAGATGTTTTCTACACCACTAACTTCCTGTCCTTCTACAGTAAATAGGATAACTTCAGCACCTCTTGCGATTGTTTCTTGAATATTAGAAATAGTCTTAGCTGCAACGTGAGGCTGAGTGGCTACTGCAATGACTACAGTACCTGGTTCAATTAAGGCAATAGGACCATGCTTTAATTCACCAGCAATATAAGCATCAGCATGTACATAAGAAACTTCCTTAAGCTTTAAAGCACCTTCTAATACACTTGCATAATCTAAACTTCTACCAATAAAGTAGCAGTCATGTTTATCTTTCAATGCTTTTGCGTAGTTTTCGAAGATTGATTCATCATCAATTAACTTAGATACATATTCTGGAAGGTTATTTAACTGTTCCATTAAATCAGTGTCTACAGCATCTCCTCTTTTATCTGCAATATATAATGCGATTAAAGTAAGTAATACTAACTGAGTTGTATAAGCTTTAGTAGATGCAACTGCAATTTCAGGTCCTGCACAAGTATAAAGTGTATGTTGTGCCTCTCTAGAAATTGTAGAGCCTAAGACGTTAGTTACGGCAATAGTTGTACATCCTTTTTCATTAGCAAGTTTTAATGCGGCAAGAGTATCAGCTGTTTCACCAGACTGTGATACAAAGATACATAATGTTTTTTCATCAATGATTGGATCATTATAACGGAATTCACTTGCTACCTGAGTAAGGACTGGTAAACGTGTTGCACGTTCAAGGATAGATGCTCCACATAAGCCTGCATGATAAGCAGTACCACATGCAACATAATAAACCTTATTAAACTTATTGAAATCAACATCTTTTAATTCATCTAATACGATTGAATGTTCAAAGATACGACCTCTTAAAGTTTCCTGAATGACATGAGGCTGTTCATTGATTTCCTTTAACATATATGTATCAAAACCATTCTTCTGAGCTGCTTCCATATCATAAGGAATAGTAGTCATTTCTTTAGTGATTTCTTTACCATCTTTATTATAGAAAGTAATGCTGTCTTTCTTTAATACAGCCATTTCTAAATCATCTAAGAAATAAACATCTTTAGTATAAGCAAGTAAAGCTGGAATATCACTCGCTGCCACACTTGCATCTTCAGTACGTCCAATAACGAGTGGACTTGCCTTTTTAGCAACAACAACTTCATCAGAGTGTTCTGTAGAAACAATACATAAAGCATAACTTCCATCAATACAGTTTAATGTTTTCTTTACTGCTTCTAGAAGATCTCCTTCATAGAAATAGTCTAAACACATAACAACAACTTCTGAATCTGTTTCACTTTGGAATGAATAACCCTTTTCTAACAAAATATCCTTTAATTCTCTATAGTTTTCAATAATACCATTGTGTACAATAGAAATAGTATTACTTGGGTTTGTATGAGGATGTGAATTTAAGTTAGAAGGGACACCATGAGTTGCCCATCTTGTATGACCAATACCTACATGACCAGTCATATCATGATCCTTTAACTTTTCTTCAAGGTTCTTTAAACGACCTTTACATTTTACAGTTGTAAGTACATTATTTAATACTGTTACACCTGCAGAGTCATATCCTCTATATTCTAATTTTGCGAGCCCCTGCATTAAGAAAGGTAGGGCTTCACCATTGCCACAATAAGCTGTAATACCACACATAATCTTGTCCTCCTTGTTTTGTGGAATAAAAACGTTAAAACAAAGGAGTACCTGATGAAATCTGTTCATTGATCACTCAATGTTTTTGTTCATCGCTTAGGCAGTACTATGCCTCTAGACCATCCGCCGAATCATTCGATTAATCTAGTCCTCGTCAACTTATATAAGTCCTGGCGCTTTATAATCTATCACTTTATCTTAACGGTGAATATTATATACGTGAATTAGGATAAATCAATTGGAAATATTGATATTTTAAAAATATGAAAACTATATATAACTTTATATATAAATTAGGGAGAAATATAAAAAAATTAAAAGTATATATATAAGTAGGAGGGGATTTTTTATGAAAGAAGATCTAGAAGGAAATATTGAAGAAATGAAGAAATACTTAAAGAAGTTAGATGAGAGTGGCTTATATGATGCAGAGAAGTATTCACGTTCTTTATTACATCAAACAAGTCAGTTATCTTATTTTTATTGTTCACTCGTAAAGGATGGTTCACCATCGGATACTTATTATCATGTCCATAAGCGTCCAAAAGAACATCAGATGGCTTATTTTAATATCGGTAGAGGATTTCCTAAGGAACTCATGGATGGGCATTGGTGTTATGTTGTAAAAGATTTAGGCTATAAGATGTTAATTATACCTTGTACATCCATAAAAAAAGAATCATCACCAGTCAATCCACACTTTGAAAAGGACTTAACAGTCCTAGATGAGCATGGGATGATTACACATTCTAGAATGCAATTAACTGATTTACGTACAGTAGATATTCAAAGACTGGATTGTCGTAAACCATTCTATAACGTCTGTGATGATCAAGAAGAAATTAGAAAATTCATAATAGAACACTTATTTTGAGTTCTATTTGTGCTATGATACTCCTGGTGATGAAATATGAATGAAATAATGAAAGGAATGAAGAAAAGTGTTCCAATTGCACTTGGATACTTTCCGGTTGCCTTTTCTTTTGGAGTATTATGCGTCTCAAGTGGCTTGCCTCTAGGACTAGCCACTTTTATATCTCTTACAAACTTAACAAGTTCAGGACAGTTTGCAGGAGTACAATTGATTTTATCTGATAGTACTTATCTAGAAATCGCAATAACACTATTATTGATTAATTTTAGATATTTCTTGATGAGTCTCTCTTTATCTCAGAAGATTGATGAGAAGATGAATACAGTTGAACGTATGATCATCTCTTTTGGAATTACAGATGAAACATTTGCGTTAGCCAGTCTGCAACCTGGTAAACTCACATTTAAGTTTATGCTAGGCTTTATCCTAACACCTATTATAGGATGGGTAGGAGGTACTCTTGCCGGAGAATTTATTATGGGCTTATTGCCTTTAGCACTGCAAGGTGCTATGGGAATTGCCTTATATGGTATGTTCTTGGCTCTTATTGTCCCAGCGATGAAGGATTCAATACCAGTCACTATAGTGGTATTAATTTCTATTGGAGTCCATACACTCTTTACCTATGTGCCATTATTTAATGTCATGAGTACGGGTGTACGTCTTATTAGTGCAACACTCATTGCGACATGTATGGGAGCCTGGTTATTTCCAAGGGAGGATGAAGCATGACAAGATATCAGATACTAGCTGTCTTAGTGATGGCACTTTTTACTTATCTGCCTCGTTTTCTACCACTTACTTTCTTTAGAAAGAAGATTACATCTAAGTTTATTAATTCAGCTCTTTATTATCTGCCTTATGCAGTATTAGGAGCATTGACTTTCCCAGGTGTCTTTAACTCTACACCCAACTTAGTAGAATCATGTGCAGGTATTCTAGTTGCAGTATTTTTTAGTTATAAAGGAAAAGGTCTTGTATTTGTGGCTGTTGCAGCCATATTAGCATCCTATATTGTGCAGTTTGTGATTTAAAAACTATATTGATTTTCTGATTATCTTTTCATAAGTTGGTGAATGTCGGTTTAGCCTGTATTTATAGGCTTTTCCGGCGTTTTTTGCTTTGGAAGATACTTCGCAAATTTCGGCATTTCTAGGTATGATTTTTTAATCAAAAGTAGTAAAAGTGTAGTAAAACTGGCTTTTACTACTTTAAGCAATCAGTCTTTCCATTTCTTCTTTTGCCGAATCAAATGAAGCGTGTGCGTAATAGTTCAGCGTCATGCTGATATTGGAATGACCCATGATATATTGCAATGATTTTGGATTCATTCCGGCGTTGGCTAAACGGGTACAGAATGTATGTCTTAATGTATGCGGCGTGATGTTTGGTAATGCTTCTTTGTGATTCTTGTTGTATTTCTTCACAAGTCCTTTCAACATACTTTCATAACTTGCCGCAACCTTTGGTAAACCATTCTGATTGAGGAACAGGAAATTACTATAACCATCAACAATGATTGGTTCTGCTTTTCCTCTGTTTTTCAGCACTCGTTTAAATGCTTGATAGACTGTTTCGCTCATTGGAATCTGACGGACACCGTTCTTTGTCTTTGGTGTTTCAATGTAGTACCCGATTTCTGAATCCTTTAAAAGCTGATGGTCTACATTGATTATCCTGTTTTCCAAATCCAGCTTGATAGTCAATCCACAAAATTCAGAAATACGAAGTCCAGTTCCTAACAGTATAGTGATTTCATCAACGTATTTTTGATATACCTTATCACTTCTGGCAAAGGAAAGTAATTTTTCTTCCTGCTCCTGTGTCAATGCTACCTTTTGTTCTGTATCATCTTCCAGAACAATATTCAGAGCGAAGTTAAACGGATTCTTTCTGATACAGTCGTCCTCAATCGCTGTGTAAAACGCTGCTTTCAATGAACGCTTGTAATTGTTAATCGTCTTATAAGCAAACCCTTTTTCGCTCATTCTGATAACCCATTCCTTTGCGTCCGACAGCTTCACGCTGTCAATGCTCCTAGCTCCAAGAGGGTCATTCTTCAAAATGTTCATAAGGTGCTGACGTCCTTTTTCTGTGTTACGTTTGACATTCTTCCTGTGGCTTATCTGCTTTGCATAAAGCTGGCAGACAGTCATTTTCTTGCCGATTGTGTCGATACCATCATCAAGGTCTTTTTGTATCTCTTTTATCTTTTCCCTTAACGAAATATCATCACGTTTTCCTGCTGGTGTCTTATCCGTAACAGTCAACTTCCAAGCGTAAACGAATTGAGGTTTTCCGTTTGCGTCTATATATTTATATGCGTATCTTCCATCTTTTCTCTGGCTCTCTCCAGTCCTTAAAATGCGACCTTTATTATCTCGTCTTTTTTTTGACATGATGTAAAGCTCCTTTCCATACTGGAATGAGCCTTGATACGATATATGTATATTATACCATATTTAAGGCTCATTTTCATCATATTACGTCCAGAGAATCTATGATTTTCTCAAATTGTTTTCGCTTTATCTGAACACGGTTTCCATTCATAATCACCCAACTTGCTGTTTGGTTTTCCTCCGCAATTTTACGCAATTTCTTTTCTCCGATACGGAAATATTTTGACGCTTCTTCAATCGTAAGCGTGTATTTTTCCCAGATAGGCACATCAGTATTATTCATTGTGTAACACCTCCTTTACTGTGTGTTTCCGAAGCAGTCAGATGGCTTTGGAAGCTCCACTGGACTTTCACCATTCTCATTCCTATGAGCAGAACCGCACCATGCGAGTGTATCATTATTCAGATATACAGGTCATGGCAGAACGACCATTCCACAAGTCGCTCTCGGATCATTGCATGAATCGCTCGCTTTTTTAGGTCATGGCGTACAATTTCCGCTGGCTCGCTGCATATCAAACGTATCTGACTGCTTTATTCAGTTGTCAAAGAACTACCGACTGTATTTGCCAGTCTGTGAAAATCCACTACCTAGATAATGGACTTTCATAGATTGACAAGCGGAGCAGAGGAAAGGGGAAATGCTCCGCCCGTCTGAATGATTAGATTACGACAATGTCAAAGTTTGCAATCATATCCATGACTGCCGCCTGTATTCTGCCTTTTAATTCAGAATCCACTACCATGTAGACGTTACCGTATTCGTCATACAATTTGCGTAAGCTCAACTTTGATATGTACCCGTCATAGAAATCCAAGATTTCCTGTATTGCAGCTTCATCACCATTCGTAGCCGCCACAATCACAGCAAACGGTATATGTTTATGGTCTTTGTCCATGCTTATTCCTCCTCCATCATTTTTCGTAATTCTTCCAGAGTGCTTGTCCTGTGACGGTAAACAGTAGTGCGTACCACGTTCATAAGCTCTCCGATTTCTGCGTCAGACATATCCATAAAGTATGACAACAAAATGATATTGCGTTTTCTCTCTGGTAAACATTTGAGTGCTTTGCTTAACTGGTCGTCAGATACTTGTACTTCCATGCCAAGAACATTGAACGCTGTATAATCGCTGGAATATTTGTCATAAACGCCTGCTTTGTTCAATTCCAAATCTGAAATTTCAGAAAACGGAACTTCATGTTTCAAGCGTCTTGAAATATCACGATTATACTTCATCGCTGCTCTTTTAATGACTTTCTTTGTAAGGCAATCAAACTGTGCTTGAATAGCCTGTTGGAAAGAAGATGACTTCATGCTGATTCACCTCCTTTCTGCGTGAGAGTAGATGAGGTTGTTTTCCCTCTATCCCCCTTTCCGCACAGTAGCTACCCACGCAGCAGCTATTTGTTGCGTTTTCAGAAAAGAACTTGAAAAATATTTTTACGCACGAAAAAAGCACAAGAGAAAAGGCTGTATAGCGTTCTTGTGCTTTATCATTTGTACCTGTTATATGATGTAAAAAACCACATTCAAGGGTGTATTGTCCTGCTATGGTGATTTCAGTTTTTTTGACAATAAAGGGTATGTCATAAAATGTCGATTATGAGATTCTTTCAATGCGGCTACCTCCTAGAGCCGCAAAACAAAAAACCTTATGTGATTTATCCACCGAATTGAGGAAAAAGAAAAACGGCGGCTTTATCTTGACCGCCATCAAATCAGAAATATTTTTGGATATGCAAAAAGGTTACTGCCGATAACGGTTTTTTTTATTTACCGTATAACAGTAATTTTGTTCTTTTTACACACATTAGGAACTGATGAACCATATAACACGTTTTTCTATACCTGTTAGAAACCCAACAGGAACAGTAAAATGTATTGAGGTGATTACATATGCGTAAAAAAGAAGATAAGTACGATTTCAGAGCTTTTGGTCTTGCCATCAAAGAAGCTCGTATGAAACAGGGTCTAACCCGTGAACAAGTGGGAGCAATGATTGAGATTGACCCACGCTATCTGACAAATATTGAAAATAAGGGGCAGCATCCAAGTTTACAAGTGCTTTATGACCTTGTTCATTTATTGAATGTATCAGCAGACGCTTTTTTTCTTCCTGCTTCTGATCTGGCGAAAAGCACCAGAAGAATACAGTTAGAAAAGCAGCTTGATAACCTGTCTGATAAAGATTTAGTTATCATGGAAAGTGTCGCTGACGGAATTATTAAATCTAGGGAAGTGGAGGAAGATTAAACTTCCTCTTTTTCACTCCATATACGAGTTGATTCTTTTAATTTTTGAAAACTCTCGTCACTGATTACGTGTTCTAATTTGTAAGTGTCTGATTCTGCAAGTTTTGGGTCAACTCCCATTTTTATAAGATATTTTGTAAAGAAGCAATGTCGCTCATAAATTTTTTCTGCTATGAGTTTGCCTGTATCTGTTAAGTGTAAAAAATTATTTCTGTCAGTTATTAACAACCCTTTTGCCTTTAATTCCTTAACAGCTCGACTTATACTAGGTTTAGAAAACCCCATATAATCAGCCACATCAATAGAGCGAACCATTCCACCTTTATGTTGTAGAATTAGTATTACTTCTAAATAATCTTCTAATGATTTACCTAATGATTTTTTTAATGTCACATTGTTATTCCCTCCTTTAACAGCCTAGAAATATCAATAATCTGTATCAAGCAGAAATTTTTTGTTCTGCATACCACATAGCTGCATATTTTCCGTCTTTTTTTAGTAATTCATCATGAGTTCCAGATTCAGCGATTTTACCATTTGCCACAACTAAAATCTGGTCTGCATTTTTTACAATAGAAAGTGTATGTGCAATCATCAAAACAGTTTTCTTTTGCTTTAACAAATTGGCTATTGCCTGTTTTACAGCTAATTCATTTTCAATGTCAAGAGAAGCAGTAGCTTCATCTAACAATAGAATAGGACTATTTTTCAAAATAGCTCGTGCTATAGAAATACGTTGACGTTCACCACCAGAAAGCAGATTACCATTTTCTCCAGTTGGAGTATCATAACCCTTTTCCATTTTTCGTATAAATCCATCACAATTTGCTTCTTTACAAGCTGTTTCAATTTCTTCATCAGTAGCAGTAGGACGAGCATGACGTATATTTTCACGAATTGTATCATCAAATAAAAATACATCTTGGTCTACCATAGAGATTTGTTCTAATACACGTTCTGCCGCAACATGATTAATAGGTTTTCCACCAATACAAATCGTTCCACTATCTGACTCATAATATTTTGAAATCAAGTTCAAAATAGTTGATTTTCCCGAACCAGAATCACCAACTATCGCTGTTAATTTTTGGTCTGGAGCTATGAATGACGCTTGTTTCAAAACAGGTTCCCCTTGAACATAAGAAAATTCAACATTTTCAAATGTAATTTCGTGTGAGGTTGTAACAAATGGTTCCATACTTCCTGTTTCTTCTTTTTCTTCCATAACATTTAAAATCTTTGTCTTTGAAATCATCAAATTTTTATAGCTTGTCAAGTCTATAAAAATAGAGTTTGCTAATTTTGCACAGAATATAGACAACATACAAATCAATAAGTACGAAACTGTATCAATATTACCATTAATCCACGGAGTATAAGTCGTCCAAATAATAAGCGGGCAAGTTAGCCAAATTAAAATACCTAAAACTGCTCCAATAGGCAACACTTTAGCTTCGTATATAAAACTAATATCACAGAAATCTTTCATTGCTTTAGTTACAGTCTTATTTTTTGTGCCACCTATACCGTAAGCACGAAAAGTCTGTATACCCGAAACATATTCAACTATGCTGCTTACATTTTCAGCACAAATATCATTCTTTTCTTTTCCGTATTTACGAACCATACGAAATGAGAGCCATAATGCCGGAATCAAAAGTAAGTCAGCAACAAATAAAATCAGTCCTGCTGGTACATAAAAAGTCATAACAAACACAATCAACATAAGTGAAAGAGAAATACTCTTTGCTAAATCTCCGATTTTATGAGTTAATATTTTTTCATAGTTGTTTACGTCAGTAGTTATAGTGTTTATATAATCACCAGTCTGTCCTTGTGTGAAATGTGACAAAGGAATACGCTTGATTTTGTCACCCATAAATAAACGAATATTCTTACTGACTTCAGCACCACCGATTTGTGCCCTTGTATATCCAAAGCCATAAATCAAAACACGAAATAAAAAGATACACGCTAACGTTCCAGTAAGTATTAAGGAATGATGGAAATTAAAGTCACCAGACCAAAGAGATTGCATTACAAAGTAAAGTAACATGAATATACTTCCAGAAAGCAAGCCTTCAAGAACTGTTCCAATAACACCGATATAAAAGTTTTTATTTTTCTTTAATATTTCTTTACTTGTCATTTTTGTTACCTCCTTCCAACTGATAGGAAATATTTCTCGCTGCTTCATAATCAGTCCATGCTTTACGATAATATTCATTATTCTTTCTCACTTCTTCATGAGTGCCAACACAAGTAATCGTATGATTTTCAACAACAGCGACACGGTCACACATTTTTAATGCACTTAATCTATGCGCAACAATGATAACAGTTTTTCCTTTGCATAAGTTAAAAATAGCCTTATCAATTTCCATCTGATTCTCTGGATCAGAAGCGGAAGTTGCTTCGTCCAAAATTAAAATAGGGGAATTTTTTAAAATAGCTCGTGCGATTGCAATTCTTTGTTTTTCTCCACCAGAAAAACGTGAGCCAAAGCTACCTACTTTCGTATCATAGCCATCTGGTAAGGACATAATAAAGTCATCAATTTGTGCTTCTTTTGCTGCTGCACGGACTTCATCTAAACTTGCATTACTTCCCATGCGGATATTTTCAAAAACACTATCACGGGTTAAGAATGTTTTTTGAAATACAATGGCAACATTTTTAAGTATTGTTTCGTAGTTTAATTCTTTTACATTTTTGCCGCCAATCAATACTTCGCCCTCATTTACATCATAAAAGCGAGATATTAGTTCAATGACTGTACTCTTTCCTGCACCGGAACGTCCAACTAGAGCAATACGTTCACCATCTTTGATGTCTAAATTACAATTTTTAAGTACGTCTGTTTTTCCATCATATGAAAAACGTACATTTTGTAATTTTATATCATGGTTAGCTGGAAAGTCTGTACCTCCCACATAAACAGGAATGCTTAATATTTCATCTGTTTTGGTAATCGCACTCAATACATTTGCAAAATTTGTTCCCAATTCTTGTAAAGGACGGATTTCTGTTAAATACAATGAGCCTACATATACAAATAGCAATAATGCACTTGCTGTTAATGAACCTTTCAAAAAGAACATTCCACCAAAGGGAACCATCAGCAGCATTCCACATTCAATGATAACTACGAAAGAAGCATATGGAGGCCCCATTCTGTGTGACATTTCATTCCACATAGCATTTTCTTCTTGTATTGCATTGGTATATTTTTGAAATGATTTACTCCCCATGTTATAAGCCTTAATCAATTTCATTCCGCTAATATATTCAATCATCACAGAGTTAAGGGAAGAAATTGATTTATTAGCACGTTCCATCAAATTGTCTGTATTGCGGAACATAATTCCCATCATAACAACAGCAGCAATGAGAGGAATCAATGAAATTAATGCTAATGGAACGTTTACAGTCATTAGATAAATAAAAATTACCAATGGTCCGACAAGATAACATACTAAGTCTGGTAAATTATGTGCTAAAAACAATTCCAATTTTTCAATATCTTCATTGAGTACAGTTTTTATATCACCTGTGCGGCGTTCATTAAGTGCGCCTAAAGGAACTTTTGCCATATGGTCTGCAACCATGCAGCGTACTTTATATAATGCTCCATACGCTCCTTTATGAGAAGCAACACCAGAACAACCGAATAATGCAAAACGTAAAGTAACCGCTATTGCTATCATTATAGAGATTTTCATAACAATTTCTTTTGTGCAAGTCCCCGTAAAACCTGCTTCCATAAGTTGATAAATACCAATGTAAGGTATCATTGTGCAAAGACCACTAATTAATGATAATAGCACTGATAAGAATAACCAAAATTTCTGTCCTCCTGCCCAATGTAATAATAGAGCTACAGGATTTTTCTTCTTTTTCATTTCTTATTCCACCTTTCCTTTTATTTTGAAATAGTAAATAATTCCTTTATTTTAGGAATATTATCCTTTAACATAAGTAAATCATCTGGCATTTCACCCTCATCAAAATGAACCACACGCGAACAAGTATGACAAACAAATTCATAATCATGAGTTACAACGAAAATGACTTTTCTCATAGCAGCAAGCTCTTTAATCAAATCAGCAACTTGTATCATGCTATCATAATCAAGACCGCTGGTAGGTTCGTCAAAAATAAGTAATTCTTTATTACAAATCATACTAACTGCGACTGCGACACGCTGCTTTTGACCGCCAGATAAAATGTTAGGGTGACAATCCCGAAATTGGAGCAATCCTAATCTTTTCATAGTTTCTTCAACAATTTGTTGATTAGGGTTTTTGATTCCAAAAGAGCATTCCGAGTAAACACTATCCGCAAATAATTCATAATTTACATCTTGCATAACCATGTAAGAAAGTTTTAATCTTGATTTGCAGTTTTGTAATGAGCCATTCCAAAAAAATTCTCCCTTACAATTTTTATGCAAGCCACACAAAGCACGGGAAAAGGTTGTTTTACCTGCACCATTATGACCGACTATTGCAATCACTTCTCCCGATCTTGCGTCTAAATTAATATGCTCAAGAATAGTTCTTTTTTTATAATACAGCGATATGTCATTGAGCTTTAAAATAGGCTTTGACGCAAGATTATCGTGTGATAATGGTTGTTCATCATTCAAATTAATTGCTCGAAGCCCCATATTCTTTCTTTGTGTAGGCGTTAATTGATAAAATTCTTCTGGATTGTAAATACCAGCAATCTCTCCATGTTCCAAATAAATGATTCTGTCAACAATATCCATCAAATAATAAAGCCTGTGTTCTGCAATGAGAATCGTCTTACCTTGTTCTTTGATTAGACGTATATGCTCTTGAAGTTCTATTATGGAAGTCATGTCTAAATTAGAAGATGGTTCATCTAATAAATAAATTTCTGGATTCATAGCATATACAGAAGCAAAAGCAATTTTTTGTTTTTCACCGCCGGAAAGTTCAAAAATATTTCTATCTCTTAAATTTTCAATATCTAATTCTTTTGTGGTCTGCTTAACACGCTTAACAAGTTCTTTTGGAGGGAGTGATTCATTCTCGATTCCAAAAGCAATCTCGCTGTCTGTATCTACATTAAAAAATTGTGTACGAGGATTTTGAAATACTGAACCAACTTTTGTAGCAATCTCGTACATTGGTAATTCAGAAATATCATGGTTATCTATTAAGACTTTTCCTTGTAATTCACCAATATAAAAGTGAGGAATTAAACCGTTAATCAATCGAGTGATAGTTGTTTTTCCACAACCACTTCTTCCACAAAACAAGATACATTCCCCGTCCTTGATTGTGAGATTGATATTGTGTAAACTACCATGTTTTTGACCTTGATAAGAAAATGATATGTTTCGCAATTCAATCATTTATATAATCACCCCCTTTATATGTAACTCAATTAAGAGAAATATCAAAAAGCATAAAAATACAATACCATCTGAAATTTTGAATTTTATTTGAACCAAGCAAGTTCGAGGTTTAGGATTCTCAATTCCACGAGTAACAGAAGCGATTGAAAGTTCATCTGCTGCTTTTGACGCAGCCATCATCAAGGGAACATAAATACACTCTACTGTCATACTGGGATTTGTGATAAACCCTTTTAAAGACGGGGATATATCTCTCATTCTCATTGCGTCTTTAATATAATGCCAATCTTCTTGAATTGTTGGAATATAACGCAACATAACCGCTAATGGTATCACGAGTTTTTTAGGAGCATGAACACGGTTCATAGCAGATAAAAACTCACTGACTTTTGTTGTAGAAAGAACAATGCCCGATAACATTCCACAAGGATATACTTTGTGAAAAAGTCCAAGAAAAGCAACGAACATAGTTCTTAATGCTCCACTCATGTTATCTAGTGTCCAAATTGTAAACATATAGATTAACAAATAAAATATGATACCTTTAAAAGCGTATTTCCATTTCTTACAACATACTCCGAAAATTCCAATTATCATTATTAATACTAATTCATATTGGAGTGATGGAGCTAACATTGCAGAGAAAACACAGAGCAAAAGTAATACAACTTTTGTTCTAGGGTCAATCGAAAGTTTTTTATCTTTAAACCAATCTATCATCTAGTAATACCTGCTTTTTCAAATTGCTTTTTCAGCATTCTGCAACCAACCCATGCACTAAAGGCAGCGATTAATAAAGTTCCTAAAACTATAACGACTAATAACCAAGATGGAGCTGCTGCGTTCATTGCGTCAATATAAGATTGTTCTGTACCATTTTTTAGCATTGTGCCAGCCCACCCCTCCGGGTCAATAAAATAAACAACATAGGTATATATTCCACCTAATGACATGACCATATAAGATAAGACATTCAATTTTTTGCTCTTGTATTGTCCTATTCCAGCCACAATATCAGCAACGATTCCCATTGCAATATAGCCCAATGAAAACGCCCAATGCATACCTGTTGCAAACCAAATTATTCCGATGATAATACCTAAAATAGTGATACTCCAACGTTTATGAACTTTTGCAACCATAAGTAGATATATCGGTCCACATAATAAAGCACTACCTAATGGCATATAAAACGTTAAGACAGGATTAACTGCAAAGAACATTCCTCCTATCATTGTGAATACGAAAAAGATAGCAGTAAAAATCCCTGTGTTTACTAAGTCTTTTACAGTCAATCCTTTTTGCGTTGAAATTACTTGATTACTCATATTTTTTTACCTCCTTGATTTTTAAAATAATTGACCTATAATTTAAAATCTGATAACATGGTTAGTGTCTGCTTACCATATTTCTAAAAATATACTTTTATGAGACGAATCGCAATACTTTGAAAAGATGTTCGTCTTTTCATTGCAAAAGTTCGTCCAATCGTTTCAAGGAGGGAATTATTTTGAACAATTTAATTGCTGATTGTTATCAGCCTCTTTTTGATGAACATAAATTTATTAAAGTAGAAAATAATGGGAAGTTTAATTCTGCTGGTGAATGTTGGGAACTTTCTCACGAAATAGGTGAGGGTTACTATTGGATTTATGCTCAAAAAGATTTATATGATATTAAAATACATGATTTCTATTTCCACGAAGATTCTTTTATGACATTTGAATTACCAGAATGTTTAAGTATTACACAATATGAATCAATATCGGGAGAAGAATTGACACCATATCGTAGACTTTCTGCCGGTTGTATCAAAACATTTGTAGGCGGTTACGAACCTTATAAAATATTGATACATAAAAAAATTCCAATTCGTTCTATTGGAATTGAGATTATGCCAGCATATTATGAAAAATATTTAAAGGAGCAATATTCTGATGATTATACAAGCCCATTTTCTGCGTTTCGTCAAATAGACCAAACAATGGATTTTCCAGAAATGGCAAAGTTGTTACATGAAATTAAAATGTATCGTGGTGAGGGAATAGCAGCTTGCTTATTTTATGAAAGCAAGATTGCAGAAGTTGTTTCTTTAGTATTAGAAACACAACAAAAAAGTAAAAAAAAGAAAAGAAAAAAATTATCTCAACAAGATATTGCGGCATTAGAGAATGTTACTGCATATTTGAATGACCATTATGCTTTTGAAATTCCATTAGAGCGTTTAGCTCAAATTGCTTGTATGGGAACAACTAAATTAAAAACTTCTTTCAAGAAATATCACGATTGTACTATTACCGAATATATTCAACAACGTCGTATGGGGCAAGCTGAACACTTGCTTGCTAATACAGACCTTACTATTGGACAAATAGCTCAAATGATTGGTTATTCAACATCAAGTCGTTTCGCTGAATTATTCAGAAAAAGCACAGGTATACTTCCAGCCGAATTTCGTAAAATCATACAAAATAAATAATAAAGAGCGTGCAAATCCGATTTATGTGGAAATGCACGCTTTTTATACTATCCTACAATCTTCCAGTTACTATCTTTTTCCAGTGTCAAATCAAACTGTGAAATCTGTGTTGCCTTTGTTCTCTGGTCGAGATATTTCACTGATAATGACACTTTGACCTGCTCTCCGTCCTTGATGAAGATAGGATTTACCAGCTCCGAAAACATATAATCACAGTTTACAGGTTCAAGCACATTGCCAGATACATAGTAGGCAAGTTCTTTTTCCGTAGCTGTTGGATAGAGCTTGAAGAAAGTTTCTAAGAACTCTGTCACTTCTTCCGTTGTGGCAGCGTCCACCGTTCCGTCAGATTCCTTTGTCTTTGGTTCATAGCTGGATTTTGTCGGTGTGCTGCTAATCGTCGGATTCTGTGTGATAACCATGTTTCCACTACCATCTACATGAACCACTACCATGTAAGCGGAGGTATAACCGATTGATGTTTCACCCTCCGTTACCGTCTGATCTACCGAGTAGACAACGGTAAAGTCGTCCGTTCCAGCCTGTTCTATATCCCAAATCTTCACATCTGTGACCGTAGAGCTTGTAGGTATATCCTGTCTTACCGTATCAACATTCAAATCCTGTAAACTTTTTGTCAGATAGTTATTGATGGCTGCGGTTCGTGCGTCAATGGATTCCTGCGTGTTGCTCCAAGAATAGTAGGACTTCACAAAGGCTTTTACAAAGTTCTCTATCCTGTTGGTATCGACAATCTTTTGTTCAATGACTTCCTTTTCATGTACCGTGTGCATATCAATGGCGGTGAAATTCTTATACACCCCAAAACTGACGCTTGCAATCAGCACCAGCCATAAGGCAATCACGGTTTTCCTGTGCGTGTCGACTTT
>ENA-OPCL01000259-OPCL01000259.1-human-gut-metagenome-genome-assembly--contig:-NODE-259-length-47664-cov-8.728413_pt1 | contig 47664 bp, 53 predicted proteins | sample MGYA00241251_ERZ501482 | MGnify/ENA primary metagenome ERZ501482 (study PRJEB25962, sample SAMEA2042581) | human gut metagenome | biome: human gut; feature: human-associated habitat; material: faeces... | reverse complement strand
TTGTACCACTTTACGACGAGATCTATAACAAGCATAACCGCAGCTACTTTGAAGCGCTTGAAGTAAAAGCTGAGGAAATGGCTAAGAAGTATGATTGTCCCTTTGTGGATAATGAAATGCCTTATGGCAGAGTCCCGCAGGGACATCCGGTAATCGTGGATTATTTCTATCATGAGGAAATCCGAGGGACAGAAAATACAGGAAAAAGAAATCGCTAACTTCCTGTTTGTCGATCCACGGCAGCCTTTCAACAGGCTGCCGTATTCGCTTTTCAGAAGATTTTCATTCGCACATTTGCCATGATGCGCATTTGCGGATACAATGGGGGCAGAAAGGAATGGAGGTGCTGCAAATGCTTCGCCGTAAAGCTGAGAAACGAATTGTTGAGCTGTCCCCTGACGAGGCGCGGCTGTTGCGGGAAGCGCTTCTTGCTTTTCGCAACAAGCTACTTTCTGCCGGAAAGCCAACAGAGGATGTGAACGAGTTGATTATCAAGGTGATGAAATGAGGAGGAGCGCGTTTGGCAAACTTTTATATTTCCGATCTGCATATCGGGCATGAAAATATTCTGCGGTTTGATAACAGACCGTTTGCGGATGTCAATGAGATGAATAACAAGCTCATAGAGAATTGGAACGCCAGAGTACGCAGCGATGACACAGTATACATCCTTGGCGATTTCATCTGGGCAAAAGAAAGCGAGTGGCCATCCATTGTTGGTTCACTTGCCGGCAATAAGGTGCTGATACGGGGCAATCACGATCCCAAGCAATTCAGCGCCGCCACAAGGCGCATGTTTCAGGAAATCACGGATTTGAAGGAAATCAAGGACAGCGGCAAGCATGTTGTGATGTGTCATTATCCAATCCCATTCTTCCGTGCAGGTTTTGCCCCAACTGCGTTTATGCTCTACGGTCATGTCCATCAGACGATTGAATACGAGTATATCGCAAAGCTCCGGCGTGAGGTAAAGGCAAACGCTACCGGTTACGGCACACCGAACGGGAACTTCATCAATGTCGGTTGCATGATGCCGTATATGGACTATACGCCGAGAACACTGGATGAGATTATAGAAGGAGATGCAAGGTATCATGAAGAAAATCCCGACGCTCTTTGAGCGGGTATTTGATACATACATTGTCTCCGTGTGGATGACCTGATTTCGACCCAAAACCAAATAATCTTTACGCAGCCGCTTGGTTTCCAAGAGAAATCAGGCGGCTTTTTCTATGGAGGGAGTGATTTTATGATATGGGAAGCCTAATCTACTATGGTGCACTATTCCTTGCAAAGGTGCTTGACAATGCACTCAGCACAACAAAGACAATACTGATTCAAAGAAGTCGGTGGCTGCTTGCCGGGATTGCGGTGGTACTGTCCGACTTTATCTATTTCTGGCTGACAAAGAGAATTGTTTCAGGTGACAACAATTGGGCGATTCTCATCGTCTCTCTTGCTGGCGGCGTGGGCTGTGCACTTGCCTGCCTGTTCAGCGAGAAGTTGTCAAAGGACAGAACCTATGTAAATGTGATCATGTCGGACAATCTCGAAGCTATGCAGAATTTCCGGGACTTTCTGGCTGCGCATCACATTACGAATGTGGCTGCCGACACCTATACCTTGGATTGGAGCAGGAAAACTATCTCCATAACTGCATACCCGGAAACAAAAGAACAATCACGCCTGATTACGGAGTATATCGAACATAGTCCACTGAAATTCAAGCGTGTTGTTCAAAAAACATAAGGAGGAAGCAAAATGACAAACGAAGAACTGAACACCGCTTTATATAAGAAGGTGTTCGCAGAACAGGAGAAGTATCGGGAGTGGCTGCTTTCCCAGCCGCCCGATGAGATCCTGAACCATTGCTACGAGTACACGGTACGGGAGGACATCGTGCTGGCACTGGAGGAATACGACCTATCCGATAAGCAGTGCAAGGCGCTCCTGAAATCGCCCAGTCCTCTTGCAGATGTGTTCAAGGACTTCGAAAAGCGGGAGACCGACCACATGGACAACATCCGGGACACCATCGAGTGCCGAGCCAATGCGGTCATCCGGGCCGATTTTCTGAGAGACCGGCGTGAAGCGAGGTGATGCCCTATGCGCTATATTGCAGCGGAGGATGTTGCCAAGGCCAAGGAAATGGACCTTTTGACTTACCTCCGTAATTATGAACCGCAGGAGCTCGTCCATGTATCCGGAAACACTTACTGCACCAGAGAGCACGACTCCCTGCGAATCAGCAACGGAAAGTGGTGCTGGTTCTCACAGGGGATCGGCGGCAGATCGGCGCTGGACTATCTCATCAAGGTGAAGGGCATCCCTTTCACGCAGGCAGCAGAAATTATTCTCGGACGGGAGGCAGAAAAGCCTCCCGTTTTCTATCGACAGAAGGAACGAAAGCATACGAATTTGCTGATGCCGGAGCTGTCCGAAACAACGGACCGCGTGGAGAAATACCTGCAAGGCCGAGGAATTCACCCGGTTATTATCCGTTATTGCCTGGATAACAAGTTGCTCTTTGAGTCTGCAGATTACCACAATGCGATGTTCGTAGGGTACGACAAGGACGGCAAAGCGAGATATGGCGCTCTGCGCAGTACCGTCAGCAGCTACAAAGGCGAACTGACTGGCAGTGACAAGCACTTCTCTTTTTTCTTGGAGGGAAAGCCGAATACGGAGCACATTCATGTGTTTGAATCCGCCATTGACCTGCTGAGCTTCGCAACCTTGGCGCTGCTTGCCGGGCGCGACTGGAAAAGTGAAACCTATTTGTCTTTAGCCGGTGTGTTTCAGACTAAACGAGAGAATGTTGTGCCGGTGGCCTTGAGCAGATTTCTTGACGAGCACCCATCCGTCCGCAAAATCCATCTGCATTTGGATAACGATGCCGTCGGACGAGGTGCTGTGAAAGGAATTGTTGGCGGGCTGCAAGGAAGGTATCAGGTCTATGACGAGCCGCCCTCCCGTGGGAAAGATGTAAATGACGAGCTGAAAATCCGTGTAGGACTTATGAGAGAAAGAAAGGAGCGGGAACGCACATGAACATTGCAATTTATCAGATCAACCCGGACCGGGATGAGAACAGGGTAGCCTTCTTGAACTATGAAAAACTGGAGCGCTTTCAGGGCTCTGCCGCACTTCGCAGCGAGATCTACGACAAGGTGTTCGAGGGCGAGGTGGACTGCGGCACACTGGAGGAGGTGTACCAGATGTTCAACCTTGACCATCCGGACGGATACCAGGGCAGGTCACTTTCCGTTTCGGATGTGGTTGAGGTCGTAGGTGAGGAAAAATCCACCTTCCATTTCTGCGACAGTATCGGCTTTCGGGAAGTGGATTTTGACCCGGATATGACCGAGCCCCTGAAAGAGAAGAAAATCAAAGTGGTGCTCTGTGAACCGGGCAAGGTTGCCAGAGTTGCAGAGATCGGGACGGAGCTTTCCGATTTGCAGAGGGTGGTCGGCGGGCTGATCGAGACCTATTATCCCTTTGAAGAGCAGGTCTGCATCGTCTGCAACGATGAGGGCAAGTACAACGGCATGCGGCCCTGCCGCGCCATCTACGGAGAAGACAGGGAGATGATGGACATTATCTTCGGCCCCTTTTTCATCTGCGATTGCAGCACGCCGTACTTTGGCTCCCTCAACAAGGAGCAGCTGGAACGCTACACGAAGCAGTTCCAGAATCCGGAGCGCTTCTTTCGGGTCGGCGGGGAAATCAAGGCCGTCCCCTATAAGCCCGAAAAGGACCTCGAGCGCTGATGGAGGTAATACTATGAAGATGATCGACGATGTAATCATAATCGGAATCGACAGCGGTTACGGCAATATGAAAACCGCAAACTGCTGCTTCCCGGCAAGTCTCTCCGCCTATGACCGAGAGCCGGTGTTCAAAGAAAATCTGCTTGTCTTTGAAGGCAAGTTTTACCTGATCGGTGAAGGGCACAAGGAGTTCCTTGCGGATAAGACGAAAGATTTGGACTACTATGTACTGGCGCTTGCGGCCATCGCGCGGGAACTGAATATCCGAAAAATGACCTGCGGCAAAATCAGAATTGCGGCAGGCCTTCCTCTTACTTGGGTCAGTGGTCAGCGGGACGAGTTCAGGGGCTATCTCTTGCAGAACAAAGCCGTAGACTTCTCGTTCCGAAATGTCTCCTACCATGTGGAGATCGTAGGCGTGGATGTGTTTCCCCAGGGCTTTGCGGCGGTGGCAGACCGACTCTCTGACTTTCGGGGCGTAAACATGATCTGCGATATTGGGAACGGCACCATGAATATCATGTTCATCAATGACAAAAAGCCGGTTTCCGGGAATATGTTTACGGAAAAATATGGTACGCACCAGTGCCTGCTGGCCGTGCGGGAGAATGTCATGCGTGCGCATCACACCACCGTGGACGAGGCGATTATCAACAGGGTGTTCCGTTTCGGTACGGCAGAAATCAAGGAGGATTATCTGAAAACCATTACCGACACGGCCACCGATTATGTGGAGGGCATTTTTCAGAGACTTCGTGAGCACGAGTACAACCCGGAGCTGATGAGGCTGTATGTTCTCGGCGGCGGCAGCTGCCTGATCCGCAACTTCGGTGTGTACGATGCTTCCCGTGTGACCATCAACGATGACATCTGCGCCACGGCGAAGGGGTATGAATATCTCGCAGAGCTGAATGCCCGCAAAGGCATTTCACGATGAGTTACAAGAGAATCAGTGTGCGTTTCAACATGGATGTGGATGCCGAGCGAAAAGCTTGGGAGATCATCCATGAAAAAGGAAGTGGGTTTGTCGGCAAAGAGGTTATCAGCGCAATCAATACTTCAAGCGAGCTTTCCGGCTTGGAAAAGATGATCAGAAAAGTCGTTTCGGAAGAATTGAAGAAAGCCATGTTTATTCCTCCTGAGCCGGCTGCCCGTAATCCTGAAACAGAAGAATCCGAAACTGATATACTGAATTTTCTTGAGACCTTTTGATGGCTCCAATTTGGAGCCATTTTTTCTTGTCCGAACAATCGGTGGCTCCAAAATGGAGCCACTTTGGAATGGAGGTGAAAACGATATGGAAAACAAAAAGCGCGCATTATCCTGGCGGGAGTTCGTGGAGTCCGGCTTTGACGGTCGTGAATATCAGTTCCCCGATTTTGAGGGGACTTTTGCAGCGACGATTGCCTGTAAACGCTGGGATAGGAACAAAAACCTGTTGGCATATCTTGATTTCGATGACGGAAGAAAGATCATGACATCAGCATGGAGCGAAAAGAACTATTTGGGTTTGGCTGATATTCCTCTTAATACCCGTGTAAGTGTTTCGTTCCAATTCTCTGCAAAGGGCATTTCGTACCTTAGAAGTGTCGAGGTAATTTGAATCGTGGGGTTGGTGGCATTGTCTTAACAAGCAACGAATCTGTCCGTACAGATTCCGCTTGTCTGGGGCAATGCCCCTGAAACCCCAACGGAAAGGATGAGTATTTTTGAGAAAAAGAAATTGTAGAGTGGAGGTTTGCTTCACAAAGGATGAACTGTCCGTGCTTTCCAAGAAAGCCAAGAAAGCAGGGCTGTCCATCGGCGGCTTTGTTCGCCGCAGCGTAGCAGATAAGGAAATTAAGGAAGCGCCGCCTGCGGATATCCCCATGCTGCTTCGGGCCATGCGGCAGGCGGGGTACAATCTGGATCAGACCTTGAAGAGATTCAACACCACCAATGTGCCGGATATGCCGCAGTTTCGGAAGGGATTGGAGGAAATCAGAGCCGCCACGAAAATGGTGTCTGATGCGTACACCTCCGATTATCAGTAATGGCGGTTACATCGATCTGGCCCATAAAAGGACGGGTGGACAAGGTCATCAATTACGCCCGCAATCCAGAGAAAACGCATGACAAGGAAAGACTCTCGGAGTTTCATGAAATCGAAGGTGTGGTGGAATATGCTGCCGACGAGATGAAAACCGAGAAAAGAGCCTATGTCACCTGCCTCAATCTCCACAGCGAGGAAACGGCGGCGCAGGAGTTCATGGAGACAAAGCGGCTGATGCATAATGAGGGCGGCAGGTCCTGCTATCACGGTTATCAGTCCTTTAAGGCAGATGAAGTGGATGCAGATACGGCACACAGCATTGGAGTCGCCCTTGCCAGAGAGCTGTGGGGCGACCGCTTTCAAGTCGTGATCGCTACCCACTGCAACACCGGGCATTATCACAATCACTTTGTCATAAACTCCGTTTCCGATGTGGACGGTAAGAAGTTCTATAACTCACCGGCGGATTACAGACGGATGCGGGAGGTCTCCGACCGGCTGTGCCGGGAAGCCAAGATTTCCGTGATAGAGTCCCCTGCCGACCGCAGAGCCAATTACGGAGAATGGCTTGCCGAGAAGAACGGCAAGCCGACCATGCGCAACAGAATACGCGAGGATATTGACAGGGCGATCCTCGCCTCAACTACGGAGCGTGAGTTCCTGCGCGTCATGAAGGAAATGGGCTACGAGGTGATTACAAAAACGCCGAAGGGCTCGCCGAGGGTCCACCCCATTGTAAGAATCGTGGACGGCGGGAAGAACTTCCGCTTGGACAAGCTGGGTGAATACTACGAGCTGGATTCCATCAAGCAGCGGATTCAGAACAATTATCGCCGCAAGACGCCTTTCCCCGAGGTGGCAGAGGACACGAAAGCGCCCTATTACCAATACAAGGAGAAAGCGAAGAAGGCCATCGGCCTTTACGCCCTGTACCTATATTACTGTTATGAGCTTCACATCATCGTGCATCAGCCGGCATCTGTAAAAAAGGTGTCGGCTTTTTTGCGTGAGGATGTGACAAAGCTCGACAGATACATTGCTCAGGCGGATTTCCTTGCCAAAACAGGACTTGAAACTGTGGAGGCTCTTGACGGCTATAAAGCTGAAAAGGAAAAGCAGGTGGAAGCTCTGACCCAGCAGCGCACGGGACTGAAAAATGAACTGAAGCGGTACCTAAGAAAAGAAGATTTCCAAAGTGCTGAAGCAACAAGAGCCCGGATCGCAGAGCTGACCACAGAGCTGAAAACCTGCCGAAAGGAAATTGTGCTGTGCTCTGACATCGCTGATCGGTCGGAACAGGTTCGTAAGAATCTTGAGCAAATCGAGCAGCAGAAAATCGAGCGAAAGGAGAAAACGGAAAATGAGTTACTCGTCAGGAGAAGCAGCCGAGCAGGTCGTGAGGATGACGCTCAACGGCGTTGAAGTGGCTGCAAAAATCAGCGGGAAAGCCGCTGAGCGTTTGGCGGTGCTGCTTTATGCGGTGCTGAAGGACCAGAAAAAGACACGCGGGAAAACAAGGCTCAACAGTATGCTCCGCAGCGGAAAGGAACTCAAGGTCTTTGCCATTGGTGACAGAGACTTGGAAAAGTTCTGCCGTGAGGCAAAGAAGTACGGCATCCTGTATTGTGTTTTGAAGGACAAAACGGCGAACGACGGCCACACCGATGTGTTTGTCCGCGCAGAGGACGCCAGCAAGATCAACCGCATTTTTGACCGCTTCGGTATTGCCACCGCAGACATCGGCTCGGCGCGTACCGAAATCGTCAAGGCACAGGAGGAGCAGAAGAACGCGGACATTCCCGTCCCCGACCGCAACACCACGGAAAAGGACAAGGAGGAGGCCTTCCTGGATGCGCTTCTTACCCCTGCGCCCAATAAGGAGGAGGCACAAACGCAAAACCCCACGCAAGGCCCGGCTGCAAAATCCCGTCCGTCCGAGCCTACATCAAATCAGCGCGAGAAAACCGTCAGGGGTATCTCTGATCCAACGGAACGCTCCCGCCCATCTGTCCGGCAGGAAATGAAGGAGATTCGGGAGGAGCAGAGACAGAGGACGAGCTCCGCGCAGAAAACCAAGGACGAACCCAACAGAACCTCTGAGCACAGGCCCGTGCCGAAAAAGAAAAAAGACAAGGAGAGATGACCATGGCAAACTATGATGATATTTTCAATGCCTCCGCGCAGAAGGATACGGAGGATAAGAGCTTTGTTTCATTCAACAAAGAGGAGTGGGCTGCACAAAAGAAGCAGGAGCGTGAGAGCGCTTTTGCCATGATTGATGAGACTGCACAGCGCATGGCAAATGACGGCGGCCTCTTCCAGTCCTATTTGGATGTGCAGGCGCGATTCGACCGCTACTCTGTGGGCAATGCGGTTCTGATCACCGCCCAGAAAGCCGACGCCACCCAGCTTTCGGATTTTAAGGGCTGGAAGAATAACGGCGTGTTCATCAAAAAGGGCGAAAGCGGAATCGTATTGCTGGAGCCCGGCGAGGAATACACCAAGGAGGACGGCACCGTGGGTGTCAGCTACAACTCCAAGAAGGTGTTCGACATTTCCCAGACGACCGCAAAGGCCAAGGACCGCCCCGCAATGAAGCGGGACGAGCGGCTGCTTCTGAAAGCCATCATCCACAATGCACCTTGCCCCATCGAGATCAGCCAAAAGCTGCCGGAGAACATCAACGCGGTATATCGTCCCGACGACAAGAAAATCTATGTTAGACCTGGGCTGGAGGCCGGTGACATTTTCCGAGGCATTTCTCAGGAGCTTGCTCACGCGCATCTGGATAGCGGTGCGTATAAGCGCAGCGACCATGCCTTTACCGCCTACTGCGTGTCGTATGTGCTCTGCAGCCGGTACAATGTGCCGAAGGATATGTTCCGATTTGACAGACTTCCCGAAGGATTCTCTACGATGGATGCCCGCAGTGTGAGAAACGAGCTGTCCAAGATCAGGGATGTGGCCAATGAGATCTCGTCCGATATGGCGAAGGTTCTGGACAAGAGCATGAAGCCCAAGGAACGCAGGGACGAAGCAAGATAAGGAGGTACCCCAATATGGCTGAGGAAAAGAAAGTCGTCACGCTGGACGATTTTGAGCAGCGTCTGATGGTCAGCGGCCTGATGGATTTCCGGAACGATCTTCTCCGGGACGAAAAGCCCACAGAAGACATTAACGATTTGATCCTGAAGGTCATTGATGCCCCAACAAAGAAAGAGAAACGGAGAGCCGACCGTGAGGCAAGATAAGCTCTCCAAGCAGAATGTGATCCTTTATCTTTGCGGCATAATTCCGGTTGTGTGGCTCGGCCTGTTGATTGCTCCCTGCTTAAAGGATGGATTGCCCGGACTGGTTCAACAGTTCGGATCGGTGATGCAAAACCCATTCCAGATACAGCTTTGTGAGGACAGTGTAAAAACTGTCCTCACTTTGCTTTTGGTGTACGGGATCGCCATCGGCGTCTATCTCTCCACGGAGCACAATTACAGACGGCGAGAAGAGCACGGATCGGCCAAGTGGGGCACGGCTGGTTCGGTCAATAAGAAATATGCCAACAAGGATAAGACGGAAAACAAGCTGCTGACGCAAAATGTAGCCATCGGCCTGGACGGAAGAAAGCACCGCAGAAACCTGAATGTGCTGGTATGCGGCGGTTCCGGTGCAGGTAAAACACGCTTCTACGCCAAGCCCAACATTATGAATGCGAATACTTCTTTCGTTGTGCTTGACCCCAAGGGTGAACTGCTCCGGGACACCGGTCATCTGCTGGAGGAGAATGGCTATGAGATAAAAGTGCTTGACCTCATTGATATGGAGAAAAGCCATTGTTACAACCCGTTCGTGTATATCAGCAGCGACGATGATATTCAGCGGCTTACCACAAACCTCTTTAAGAACACAACGCCCAAAGGTTCGCAGACACAGGACCCGTTCTGGGATCAGACGGCAGCGATGCTGCTCAAGGCCCTTGTCTGCTATCTTCATTATGAGGCTCCGCCCGATGAGCAGAACTTCTCCATGGTCATGGAGATGATCAGAGCCGGCGATGTAAAGGAGGACAACGAAGAATATCAGTCTGTTCTCGACGAGCTTTTTGAGAGATTGGAGGAACGGAATCCGGAGCATATCGCCCTCAAGTATTACCGGGCATATCACTCCGGCAGCGCCAAGACGCTGAAATCCATCCAGATTTCCCTTGTCTCCCGTTTGGAAAAGTTCAATCTGGATTCGCTGGCCGGTATCACCCAATGCGATGAAATGGATTTGGGGCAAATCGGCGAAAAGAAAACGGCGGTATTTGCTGTAATTCCCGATAATGACAGCTCCTTCAATTTCATCGTGGGTATGCTTTATACCCAGCTGTTTCAGCAGCTTTACTATCAGGCCGACTCCGTTCACGGCGGCAGACTGCCTGTGCATGTGCATTTCGTCATGGATGAGTTCGCCAATGTCGCCTTGCCGGATGAGTTTGATAAGCTCCTGTCCACCATGCGAAGCCGTGAGATTTCCGTTTCCATCATCATTCAGAACCTTGCGCAGCTAAAAGCTCTGTTTGAGAAGCAATGGGAAAGTATTGTGGGCAACTGTGACGAGTTTCTGTATCTGGGCGGCAACGAGCAGAGTACCCATGAGTATGTTTCCAAGCTGCTGGGCAAGGAGACCATCGATACAAATACCTACGGACGGTCTCGCGGCAGAAATGGAAGCTATTCCACCAATTATCAGCTTGCCGGGCGGGAGCTGATGACACCTGACGAAGTGCGTATGCTGGACAACCGGTACGCACTTCTTTTTATACGCGGAGAGCGCCCCATCCGGGACCTCAAGTACGATATCCTTCATCATCCCAATGTGGCGCTTACGACGGACGGTTCCGCACCGGCCTATACTCACGGCGAGGATACCCGAAGTATCGCTTCCATGGCGTTCAGCTTCGACAAGAAGGCTGTCAAAAACGCCGAAAAGCTGGAGGCAGAAAAACATGAATTCTTGCTCTACTCGGAAGAGGAGCTGGAAGAACTACTTGATGAAAAGGAGAAAAAAGACAATGAAGAAGCTTAATGTAAAGAAGAACACCAACAAGCCGGAGATTCCCGGCAAGGTCAAGAAGGGCTACCGCATTTATGTGATGGCCGTCCTTGCCCTGACGCTTACCATGAGCATGGGCGTGACCGCCTTTGCCGCAGGCGACCCCATTACCGTCGTCAACAACCTCAGCGACTTTATCTTTGGCCTCATCCGTGCGGTCGGCCTGATTCTGCTTGGCTGGGGCATTGTACAGGTCGGTCTCAGTTTCCAGTCCCACGATCCCAGCCAGCGTTCCAACGGTTTCCTGACTTTGGCCGGCGGCGTCATCATCACCTTTGCCAAGGAAATCCTCAACCTCATTGTTGGCTGATCCGGTTTCCGCAAAAGGGGCGGTCGTAAAGGCCGCCCCGAAGGGAGGTGTAATGAATGTCGGATAACTGGGTTGTTCAAAACCTCGAAAATGCGTTGGAAGTATGGAACGATAAGCTGTCTGAGATCTGGCAGCTGATCACGCAGTCACCGCAGACATTCAAAGGTGGCTCGATTTGGTCGATTATTTGCAGCATCCACGGAGCGCTGCAGGCCATCGGCTATGCTCTGCTGGTTCTGTTCTTTGTGGTGGGAGTCGTAAAGACCTGCGGCTCCTTTGCAGACCTGAAAAAGCCGGAGCATGCGGTGAAGTTGTTCGTTCGCTTTGCGATTGCTAAGGGCCTGATTACCTACGGCATGGAGCTGATGATGGCGATTTTGGAGATTATTCAGGGCGTGGTCAGCACGATCATGAACTCTGCCGGATTTGGAAGCCCGCAGGCAACGGTGCTGCCGCAGGAGATCATCACGGCGGTGGAGGATTGCGGCTTCTTTGAGTCCATTCCCCTGTGGGCTGTGACGCTTATCGGTGGACTGTTCATTTGGGTGCTGTCCTTCGTGATGATCATGAGTGTCTATGGCCGCTTTTTCAAAATGTACATGTACACCGCACTTGCGCCTGTTCCGCTTTCCGCCTTTGCCGGAGAGCCTACGCAGAACATCGGAAAGAGCTTCCTAAAAAGCTATGCGTCGGTGTGCCTGGAGGGTGCAATCATCGTCTTGGCCTGCATCATCTTCTCGGTGTTTGCGTCCAGCTCGCCGGTTGTCGATCCGAATGCAGCTCCGGCTTCTATGGTGTGGAGCTATATCGGCGAGCTGATTTTCAACATGCTCATTCTGGTCGGCGCGGTGAAGATGGCAGACCGGCTTGTAAAGGAGATGATGGGTATCTGATATGGCAAAGCGTGTACTGAATCAATGGTGCGGATATACCGTGGCTGATTGCGATTGCAAATATTGTCTCTATTACGGCGGCAGAAAGAAAGGCGAAGTAAATTGTCTTGCGGAGGAATGTGTCTGCAAGGAGGAACTTCAGGAGGCTCTGCGCCGGGAAAGGAATGAAAATGGAGGTCAAAATCAATAGAGAGATTCGGAACTATACCGAGTCCATGTTTTTCGGACTGTCCCTCAGACAGTTCGTTTTTTCTTTACTGGCTGTTGGCGTTGCGGTGCTTTTCTACTTTGTTTTGAAGCCCTATGTGGGAACAGAAACGGTTTCGTGGATGTGCATCCTCGGTGCTGCTCCCTTTGCGGCAATGGGCTTTGTGAACTACAACGGTATGACCGCAGAGCAATTTGTGTGGGCTTGGCTCCGGAGTGAAATGCTGGAGCCCAAGCAGATCAAGTTCGAGCCGGTAAATATCTACTACGAGGCGTTGAAGGACGCTATCGATGAACGCGAAAAGGAGGTTTCCAAGCACAATGATTAAGAGCATCAAAGCGATCCTCGCACAGGACAAGGAGAAGTTTAAGGTTCCGAGAAAGGTGCAGGATCTTATTCCAATCAAGAACATCTGGCCGGATGGCATTTTTAAGGTTGGGAATAAGTTCTCCAAGTCCTTCCGATTCTCGGACATCAACTATCTGGTGGCGAGCCGCGAGGACAAGGAGAGCATGTTCCTGACATACTCGGAGCTTCTGAACAGCTTGGACAGCGGAGCTACCACGAAGATCACTATCAATAACCACAGACTGAACAGGTCGGATTTTGAGGAATCCATCCTGATGCCCATGAAGCAGGACGGGCTGGATGAATACCGCAAGGAGTATAACGATATGCTCCTGGACAAGGCGACCGGAGCAAACGGCATTACGCAGGAAAAGTATATTACCATTACCGTGGCCAAGAAGGACATCGAAGAAGCACGGGCATATTTTGCGAGAATTGGAGCGGATTTGGCCGCCCATTTCGCAAATTTGGGTTCCAAGTGTGTGCCCCTGAACGCCGTTGAGCGGCTGCGCATTCTCCACGACTTTTATCGCCCTGGTGATGAGGCGGCATTCTCGTTTGATATGAACCGGAAGGCGCGTCTGGGGCATGATTTCCGTGACTACATCTGCCCGGACAGCGTAGAGCGCACGGCGGATCATATCAAGCTGGGCGAGAAATATGCCAGAGTGCTTTTCCTCAAGGACTACGCCAGCTATATCAAGGACAGCATGTTCTCGGAGCTGACTGAGCTAAACCGCAATCTCATGCTCTCCATTGATGTGATCCCCATCCCTACCGATGAAGCCGTCCGTGAGGTGGAACGCCTCTTGCTGGGCGTGGAAACGAACATCACCGGCTGGCAGAGAAGGCAGAATCAGAACAACAACTTCTCCGCTGTGGTTCCCTACGACATGGAGCTTCAGCGCAAGGAATCCAAAGAGTTTTTGGACGACCTGACCACCCGTGACCAGCGCATGATGTTTGCGGTGGTCACAATGGTGATTACCGCAGACACCAAGGAGCAGCTGGACCTGGATACGGAAACGGTGCTGTCTACAGCGAGAAAGCACATGTGCCAGATGGCGACGCTGAAGTATCAGCAGACGGATGGACTGAACACGGTGCTCCCCATCGGGACGAGAAAAATCAATGCGTTCCGAACGCTCACGACAGAAAGCCTTGCGGTGCTGATGCCCTTTAAGGTGCAGGAGATCATGGATAAGGGCGGTATTTACTTCGGCGAAAATGCTATTTCCCACAATCTCATCATGTGCAACAAGGCAAATCTTCTGAACCAGTCCGCTTTTCTGCTGGGCGTTCCCGGTTCCGGTAAGTCGTTCTCGGCAAAGGAACTGATCACCTTCCTTATTCTGAACACCAACGATGATATTCTGATCTGTGACCCCGAGGGAGAATACGCGCCGCTTATTGAAGCTATGGGCGATCTCGGCTCGGTGATCCGTGTGTCTGCCGGCGGCAGAGACAGACTGAATGCCATGTATATGGTGGACGGGTACGGTGAAAACAACCCCATTGTCGTAAAGTCCGAGTTCATTATGTCTCTGATCGAGCAGATCGACAAGAAGGGCGTCGGCCCGCAGCACAAGTCGATCATCGACCGCTGCATCACCAATGTGTACCGCAATGCGGCAGACACCGGGACGATCCCCACCCTCTGCACCCTCCGCGATATGCTGCTGGAACAGCCTGAACCCGAAGCAAAACAGATCGCGCTGTCCCTTGAGCTCTATACCACCGGCTCTCTGGACATCTTCGGCAAGCAGTCCAATGTGGACCTCGACAAGCGTGTCGTAGTATTCGACATTCACGGCCTCGGCTCCCAGCTCAAGCCCACTGGTCTGCTGGTGATCACCGATACCATGCTCAACCGTGTGACGCTGAACTGGAAGAAGGGCAAGCGCACCCATGTCTTTATTGACGAGTTCCACGTGGTGTTCGAGAACGAGTTCTCGGCGCAGTTCTTTAACTCCGCATGGCGGCAGTTCCGTAAGCGCAACGCATACCCCACGGCAATTACGCAGAATGTGGAGTATCTGCTGGATTCCGTTCAGGCCAGCACCATGCTTTCTAACTCGGAATTTGTAGTTATGCTGAATCAGGCTGCATCCGACAGAGGGCAGCTTGCCAAGCTCCTGAACATCTCCAATGAGCAGATGAGCTATATCACCAATGCCGACGCCGGCTGCGGACTGATTAAATACGGCTCTGCGCTGGTACCCTTCATCAATCGGTTCCCGCAGAACACCAAACTCTATCAGCTTATGACTACACGCCCCGGCGAGGGGAAATTTGCAAGAGGACGGGATTAACCCCGTCCTCCGTTCTTTTGGGAGGAATACAAAATGAAAATGAAAAAGAAAACCATTGGAATTATCGCTGTTTCCGTTCTCGGTGCGGCAGCGATCTTTTGCAGCGCCATGTTTACGCATCAGTATCTGGATGCGAAGAACAGCAAGGCGGCATTTGACGATCTGACAAATCTGATTACGGAAATCGACGAGTCGCAGAAGGATACCGAAGCGGAGGAAGCAGATCTGAGTGCAGAAGAACTGGCGGCAGCAGAGGCGGCGCTGGCCCGTGAAAAGTATGCGGCGCTGTTTGCGCAGAACAACGACTTTATCGGATGGATCAAGATCGATGGTACGAATGTCAATTACCCCGTCATGCAGACCCCGAACAAGCCGGACTTCTATCTGAAGCGCAATTTCGATAAAACATACAGCGACTACGGTGTTCCGTACATCGACGAGGCCTGTATGACCGGAATCAGCAACAACCTTGTGATTTACGGCCATCACATGAACGACGGCTCTATGTTTGCCGACCTCTGCAAATACGCTGATGCTGACTTCTGCAGGGAGCATCCGACGATTGCCTTTGACACACTCTCCAGCCTCGGCAAATATGAGGTCGTTGCCGCTTTCAAATTCAATACGAACCGCGAGTCCTTCAAGTACAACGAATACACGCTGATGGATGAGGCGCAGTTTGCCGAGTTCATGGAGAATGTCCGCACAAGACAACTCTATGACACGGGCGTTACTGCCGAATACGGAGATCAGCTTTTGACCCTTTCCACCTGCGAATATACCTATCCCAACGGTCGCTTCGTTGTCGTAGCGAAGAAGGCGTGACTTGCCTGCTCTGAAGGGAGGCGATGGCTTTGGGCAGGATAAAAACAAGAGAGAGCGTTAAGGATATCAAGATTCTTGATAAAGCGGCTGTTGCCTCCGAGCGCATGAAGACAGCGCTTGTCCGTTCCAAGGATCAGGCGGAAAACCTGATGGACGACGGGCAGATTTCCCCCTCCGAATATGCGGAGGACAAAATCCGCTATGCCGCTGAGGATGTGACCGATCAGGTTTGGCACGAGGTTTCTGGCCAAACGAAAAAAGCCATTGAAAGAGGCAAGGAGGCGCACCGGGAGCACCGCAATGAAAAGCGCATCCACAAAAATGAAGAACGGGTTCGCCGCTATGAGGAGGAGATGCGTAGGGGCGCGCCAAGCAGAACGCCGCGAGAGGAGGCAGCGCGGCAAAATACGGAGGCCACACGGACAAGCATCCGGAGCAGACGAAACCAGACCATCAAATCTGCGGAGCGTACCGAACACACCATCAAGCAGTCTGCTCGCTCTGCCGGGAAACAGACCGTAAAAGCCGGTGCAAAGGGAACGGTAAAGTCAACGGAGAGGGCCGTAAAGACTGCGGAGAAAACCTCCAAGGCTGCCATCAAAACTGCAGAGGCAACAGCGAAGGCAACGCAAAAGGCAGCGGCTGCGGCTGCAAAGGCCGCACAGAAAGCGGCGGAGATTGCCCGCCAGACTGCCATAGCCGCCTACAAAGCGGCTGTTGCGGCGGCGAAAGCTGTTGCGGCGGCAATCAAGGCCATCGCAGCGGCGATGAAAGCACTGATTGCGGCTATCGCTGCCGGAGGTTGGGTTGCGGTCGTGGTCATTGTTGTTATCTGTCTCATTGCGCTGATTGTCGGCTCTTGCTTCGGCATTTTCTTCTCCAGCGAAGATACCGGCTCAGAAAAGACGATGCGGCAGGTCATTCAGGAAATCAACATGGATTACCAGAACGAGCTGGACGCCATTAAGGATTCCGTTGAATACGATGCGCTTGAAATGTCCGGTTCCCGTGCCGTGTGGCCGGAGGTGTTGTCGGTCTATGCCGTCAAAACGACCTCCGATCCGGATAATCCCCAGGAGGTAGCAACGATCACTCCGGAAAAGGAACAGCTTCTGAAGGACCTGTTCTGGGAGATGAATGAGATCACCCATCGGACGGAAACAAGGACAGAGACGGTCATTGTGGAGACGGACGACGGCAACGGCAATATTCTTGAGGAAGAGGTACAGGAGACGATTACGACGCTCTATATTACTGTCAGCCACAAGACGGCGGATGAGATGGCTGCGCAGTACGGCTTCAATGAGGGTCAAAAGCAGCAGCTTGCAGAACTGCTTGCACAGGACAGCAGCATGTGGGCAGCGGTGCTTTACGGAATCTACGGAGTGGATGACCAAATCGTTGCCGTGGCGCTTTCTCAGGTGGGCAATGTGGGCGGAGAGCCCTATTGGTCATGGTACGGCTTCGGCAGCCGTGTGGAGTGGTGCGCTTGTTTTGTAAGCTGGTGCGCCGATCAGTGCGGCTATATTGACACCGGAGTTGTACCCAAATATGCAGGCTGTGTGAACGGCGTCCAGTGGTTCAAAGATCGAGGACAGTGGATAGACGGCTCTGCTGAGCCTGCCCCCGGAATGATCATTTTCTTTGATTGGGATAACAAGGGTTCGTCGGGTCCGCAGGACGGACAATCCGACCACACCGGTATTGTCCAAAAGGTCGAGAACGGTATCGTCTATACCGTTGAGGGCAACTCCGGCGATAGCTGCCGAGTAAACCAGTACAGCGTAGGTCACTATGAAATCCTCGGATACGGAGTTCCGAACTACTAACAAAAAAGCCACCGACTCACTTTTGATGTGGGTCGGTGGCGCTTTTTTTGTTTACGGGTTGCATTTCTTGCAGGGGTCATAACCTTGTGAAATCAGATCATCTCTGCTTCCGGTATAAGTCTGCTTATTCTTGTCACTCATTTGTTTGACAGACGAGCAAGAAGGATAGTGGAACTTTTTCGTATTGACATTGACAATGTAGGTACTTTCAACATTTTGGGCTGGAGGATTAGGTTGTTCGGTTTGCTTCGGCGGTTCTGTTTGTTGAGTACCAGCGAATGAACTATCCCCAGTTGCGTAGTTTATCGAAATGTCTGGCTGGACATTGTAGCAATATACATTAAAGCAAATGCCATCTCCATTGTCCTCAACAGAGTATGCTTCCAGTAAAACACCGCTTGCAAGGAGATTGTTGCCCTCAAAAATTGGCGTCGAGCGATATAGAATGTGATTTCCGGTTTCTTTAACATAGTCTGCAACCATATTCTCGAATGGCAGCATCCCCTGAATGTTCAGATAGCGAGTACCTGTTATAAGATTTTTTGTGTTGGCATTTTCGCCAGAGAGCTGATAGCCGATCAAGTGACAACGATTATACAGATACTTCCCATCCACATTATCGTATTTTACAGTATGCCAACCTGTTGGTTTAACACTTCCGATAGAGCCTCGCTCTTCGGTCGGCATTAAATCTTTTCCGATGGAAGCAACACAAACGCCGCATCGCCCCAACGAGTCAAGATCACTGTAATACTCATATGAGCTGGTTGTATAGTCGCTCTCGGTAAAATACGGAATGTTGTTATTGATTACAGCATATGGCGAACCGGAATAAGCAGGTACATCGCTAATGGAAAAAGAAGAATTGCTTTCTTTAGCGGGAGTGGTTGCATTGCTTGTTGTCGGCGATGCAGATGCTTCTGAGGAGGATGAGTTGTCTGAGCCTGTGTCGGATGGTGTTGTCGTTCCGTTAGCGGAATCCGAAATGGTATATCCCGGCGATACCGCTGGCGACTCAACCGTACCGCTTTCGGAGATACATCCGGCTATGATAATACAAGTGACGAGGGCTAACGAAGCTGCGATAGAGCCAATGGCAATTTTCTTTTGCCGTGCTTTCTTTTTCTGCTCTGCTTCTGCCGCAGTTTTAAGAGTAGATAATTGCTTTTCGTATTCTTCTAAACGCTCAGAATTGCGGGCAGAGAGTTTTTTCTTTTGGCGGAGCTTCTCAATCTCTTTCTCAAAGTCCGCTATGCTTTTCGGCTTTTTAGAAAAGAGGCTCATCTGACATACACCTCTTTCGTGATCTTTTCGTGAGAGGTGCCACCAAAGTCAAGCGTAGTTTCGAGCTTGTAATCGCTTGCGTAGTCAATGTCAAAATAGAAATCTGCCGGGTAATCTCGGTTCCATTTATAAATGACCAACTTTGAAATCTTTTCTTTGAACTCAGCAACCGATGTGTTCTCAACAAAGCAATAATCATTGGCATCGGCGTCAGTCAAAAAGCTATCGCTGATGGAAACGCTACATTCTGCTTGAGAAAATAATGGTTCAGAGTATGGTGCAATCAATAAGGAAGTTCCATTGATAGTTTTCAAAATATCCTTGACAACATTAGCATCTCGACTTTGCCGACGATGATTAAACATCATCCCATTCGCATTATCTAAGCAAACAATAACAGTCATAGCCACCCCTCCATCTTCATCACACAAACGCTAACAGACCTAAATTAACGCTATAGGTGTAATTATTATAGCAGATAATTGAGAAAACTACAACCAGCAGAGTTGGATTACGCCTATACGACCGTGTATAGCGTGCGTGTTGTCGATTATAATACTTATAGTACGATAGTAACGCTGAAGGAGGTGGTTCCCGTGGACATCGAAACGATTGGTCTGAATATCAGAAAATGCAGAAACGCAAAAAAGATGCGTCAGGAAGATTTGGCACAGAAAGCGAATGTGAGTTCAAATTATATCAGTGCTGTCGAGAGAGGCGTAAAGATACCGTCAGTCGAAACGCTAATTGATATTATGAACGCACTCGGTGTTTCTGCTGATATGATATTTTGCGATGTCATTGATGCGGGTGTAACTGAGAAGAATAATCAGCTTGACGCAAAAGTTTCTCAGCTTTCCACCAAGAATAGAAAGACCGTCTATGATGTACTTGATCTCTTGGTTAGAGATTTGTCCAAATAACTTCAAAGTTCGGCTTTGCGCCGAACTTTTTCTTATGCGTGCATAATGAGGAAAGCAGCTGGTAAAGGCTGCTTTTTTCTATGATGAAGGGGGATACGATTGTCACACTTGCGTTGGTACAGACTAACCAGCTTTTGCATTCCAATCGTCGAATATCAAGCACAGCCCCATTATTTACATTCGTCGGTTATGAATTTTCAAATTAAAAATTTGAGTTCTCGCATATTCTGTTGCGAATTTGAAGCTATCGTGTTATAATATTTTATATTTAGGTATCACTCAGAAAGTAGGAACTTCAATGGGCGTTTCATATAGCAAACTATTTAAGCTGCTGATTGATAAAAAGATGAAGAAAAAGGATCTTATATCCGCAGCAGGTATAAGCTCATCAACTATGGCCAAGCTCGGAAAAGATGAATATGTTAATGTCGAAGTGCTTGTAAAAATTTGTAACGCACTTGATGCGAATATTGGAGACATCATGGATGTCATTCCTGATTAGTCATTTCTGAAAGCATTTTAGACATTCAAGGAATGACAGCGTTATTGACTGATGAAAATCAGATGGACTGATACAATCAAAGCTATAACCAATTATAAATAATCCTCAAGTATTGGAGATGAAGATATGGCATACCAAAGCGAAGCGGCTCTTGAGCAGCAATTCATAGAGCAGCTAAACAAGCAGGAATACAGCACAGTTGATATTCCCGATTATGACGCATTGGTGGAGAACTTCAAAATTCGGTTTGAAGCCTTCAATGCACCCAAACTTGATACGCCTATCACCGATAAAGAGTGGGAGCGTATCTTTAACCTCATGCTTGGAAAGTCCGTATTCCAGAGCGCAAAAATCCTGAGAGATAAGTTTGTCCTTGAGCGTGAGGACGGGACGAAGGTTTATTTGTCTTTCTTTGATCAGGATCACACCAAGAATATCTTCCAAGTTACGCATCAGACAACGGTTGTAGGTAAGTATGTCAACCGCTATGATGTGACAATTCTTGTGAATGGATTGCCGCTGATTCAGGTTGAGCTAAAGCGCAGAGGCATTGATATTCGAGAAGCAGTCAATCAGGTTATGCGTTATAAGAAGCACTCCTATAACGGGCTGTATCACTTCATTCAGCTTTTCATCGTCTCCAATGGTGTTGATACAAAATACTTTGCCAACTCCGACAGAGATTTGATGTATAGCCTTGCCTTCTTCTGGACGGATTTCAACAACATCCGTATTACCAACCTGAAGGACTTCTCAATTTCTTTTCTGGCAAGGGATCACATCATCAAGATGCTGACACGCTATACCATTCTGAACGATACGGATAAGATTCTGATGGTTATGCGCCCCTATCAGGTGTATGCCGTAGAAGCCCTTATAAGACAGGCTACGCTCACAAATCGCAACGCTTATATCTGGCATACCACCGGTGCAGGAAAAACGCTGACATCCTTTAAGACAGCTCAAATTCTCGCAGCCAATCCGAACATCAAGAAAGTTATCTTCCTTGTTGACCGTAAGGACTTGGACTCTCAGACCACTGAAGAGTTTAATAAGTTTGAAGCTGGCTCTGTTGATGTCACAGATCGCACAGACATTCTTGTGCGGCAAATGAAGGATAAAAACCGGCAGCTCATTGTCACGACAATGCAGAAGATGGCAAATGCCGTTAAGCGTCCTCAATACGAAAAGATTATGGACGCATACCGTGACGAAAAGGTTGTCTTCATCATTGACGAATGCCACCGCAGCCAGTTCGGAGATATGCACAAGGATATTGTTCGGCATTTCAAGAAAGCGCAATTCTTTGGCTTTACCGGTACGCCCCGTTTTGAAGTGAACGGAAAGACGGAGGGCAAGATCACGCAGACCACCGAAATGCTGTTTGGGGAATGTTTGCATAACTATTTGATTAAGGATGCTATCTTCGATAACAATGTCCTCGGTTTTCATATTGAGTACATAAAGACGATGGAAGGCGATTTTGACTGGGATGATCCGACATTGGCTGACGCGATTGATGTTGGCGAACTCTATATGTCGGATGAGAGAATGTCCCTCATTGCAAACCACATCGTCCAGAACCACAAAGCCAAAACCAGAAATGGTCAGTACACGGCTATCTTCGCTGTTTCCTCCATTGAAGCTCTTGTCAAATATTACGACATCTTCAAGAAGATCAAACACGATCTGAACATTAGCGGTATCTTCTCCTATGGGCAGAACGAAGATGCTGAGGGTAAGGACGAGCACAGCCGAGATGCCTTGGAGCGTATCATCGATGACTATAACGAGATGTACGGCACGAATTTCTCTACCGACACCTTCTCTGCGTATCACAAGGATATTTCAGATCGAGTCAAAGGAAAGAAAACGAAGTCTCTGGACATTCTCATCGTTGTGAATATGTTCCTGACCGGCTTTGACAGCAAGCAGCTCTCGGTGCTGTATGTGGACAAGGATTTGAAGTATCACGATCTGCTGCAAGCCTATTCTCGCACGAACCGTGTCGAGAAAGAAACCAAACCGTTTGGTATCATCATTTGCTACCGCAACCTCAAGAAAAGGACAGATGACGCACTGACACTCTTCTCTAAGAGCCAGGACACCTCCGGCATTGTCGTTCCGGGCTATCAGTATTTTGTTGAGAAGTTCAATGAAATGGTTATGAAGCTCAAGGAAGTGGCACTCTACCCTGAGTCCGTCGATACCATGCAGAGCGAAGATGATCAGAAGAAGTTTGTAATCACTTTCCGTGAGCTAACAAAATACCTCCAATCTTTGCAGACATTCATTGAGTTCAGCTTTGATCAGGATGCGCTCATCATGTCCGAGCAGGAGTATCAGGACTACAAGAGCAAGTATCTGATGCTTTACTCCCGGCAAAAAACTGATCGAGATGTCGTATCTGTCCTGAATGATGTGGACTTCTGCATTGAGATCATGGAGAGTGACCGTATCAATGTTGCCTATATCATGAACTTGATCCGCAACATCCACTTTGATGACAAGAAGCAGAAGGACTACGACATCAAGCACATCAAGGAAGAATTGAGTAGGACGGATAATCCGCAGTTGCTTCGCAAGGTTGAAATTCTTCAAGCGTTCTTGGATCGTGTCGTTGTTGGACTTGAAAGTGCGGATGAGATTGACGCTGCATACAACGACTTTGAAAATGAAGCGAAACGAGAAGAAATCGTTGCTTTCGCAAAGACTGAGGATATTGATTCCTCCATGCTGACGGACATCATCTCTGAGTATGAGTTCTCCGGCACAATGGATGCAGGAAGCATCCGTGACCGTATTGAGAAGCCCATGCCGCTGCTCAAGAAGAGGTCTTTGGTCAACCGGATCGTTGATTTCATCCTGCAGCACACCGAGAAATACCAATAAGGAGAGAGAACAATGGATAATTCTATTCAGGCTCACCAGAAAGAGCTTTGCAACAAACTATGGGCGATGGCAAATGCCCTGAGAGGTAACATGGAGGCATACGAGTTCAAGAACTATATCTTGGGCATGATCTTCTATTACTACCTCTCCGACAAGACTGAGAAGTACATGGTTAATCTTCTCAAAGACGATAATATCAGCTACGAGGATGCTTGGAATGACGAAGAATACAAGGCTGCCATCGTAGAAGAAGCTCTGCGTGACCTTGGCTACATCATCGAACCGGAGTATTTGTTCCGCAAGATGGTCAAGATGGTTGAGAACCGTTCCTTCGACATTGAGTTCTTGCAGAAAGCAATCAACGCTCTGATGGAATCCACTATCGGCAACGATTCGCAGGAAGACTTTGACGGATTGTTCTCCGATATGCAGCTTGATTCTACGAAGCTGGGGCATACCGTTAAAGATAGAAGTGCTGTCATGGCGAAAATCATTGCTTCTCTGGACGAGATCAATTTCAGCGTGGATGACACGAAGATTGATGTGTTGGGTAATGCCTACGAGTATCTGATCGGTCAGTTCGCTGCCACAGCCGGTAAGAAAGCCGGTGAGTTCTATACGCCTTCGGGTCCTGCCGAGCTGCTGTGCCGCCTTGCTTGTCTTGGCTTGACCGATGTTAAGGACGCAGCCGATCCAACTTGCGGTTCCGGCTCTCTGCTGCTTCGCCTCAAGAACTATGCAAATGTGCGTAATTACTACGGTCAGGAATTGACCTCGACCACTTATAACCTTGCCCGAATGAACATGATCCTTCGCGGCATCCCGTACCGTAACTTCAATATCTACAATGGCGATACGCTTGAGCATGACTACTTCGGAGACATGAAGTTCCGTGTTCAGGTTGCAAATCCTCCGTATTCTGCAAATTGGTCTGCTGATATGCACTTTATGGAGGACGAACGTTTCAATGAATACGGCAAACTTGCTCCTAAGAGCAAGGCTGACTTTGCTTTTGTGCAGCACATGGTTTACCACATGGACGAAGACGGACGAGCCGTTGTCCTGCTGCCTCACGGTGTTCTGTTCCGTAGTGCAGCCGAAGAAGTGATCCGTAAGCACCTGATCCAAAAGTTGAATGTGCTGGACGCTGTTATCGGTCTTCCTGCCAACCTCTTCTTTGGCACGGGCATTCCGGTATGTGTTCTTGTCCTCAAGCGGGAGCGTAACGGCAACTCGGATAACATTCTCTTCATTGATGCGTCCAACGACTTTGAAGCCGGAAAGAATCAGAATATCCTCCGTGAGTGCGACATTGATAAGATCGTCGAAACCTACGAGCATCGTGTGGATGTCGATAAGTACGCCCATGTTGCCACTATGCAGGAGATTGAAGAGAACGGATTCAATCTGAACATTCCTCGCTATGTTGATACCTTTGAGCCGGAAGAGGAAATCGACCTCAATGCTGTTGCAGCAGAAATCCGCAATATTCAGGCTGAGATCAAAGGCATCGACGCACAACTGAAACCGTTTTTCGATGAGCTGGGACTTGATTTCCCCTTTGATGTGGAGGGCAAATAATTATGGCAAATGTATCCTCAAGTAACGGTCTTGAGAAGCGTCCGAAACTCCGGTTTCCGGGCTTTGATGAGCCGTGGAAGGTGTTCACGGCAGAAGAACTTTTTCAGAATGTTACTGACAAGAATCACCCAGACGAAACTGTGCTGACGATCATTCAAGGAAAAGGTACACTTCCGAGAGAGCAAGCAGGTCGTAATATCCACTATGATGATGCGTCTTTATCTAACTATAAGAAGGTTGAACAAGGAGACTTTATTATTCATCTGCGCTCTTTTGAAGGTGGTCTGGAAATGGCAAATGAAGCTGGAATAGTCAGTCCGGCGTACACCATCTTACGCTGCAAGCGTCCCCATTCAAGCCTATTCTATGACGCATATTTCCATACGGATGAGTTTATCAACCATAATCTTTCAAAGTCTGTTGAGGGCATCAGAGACGGACGGCAGATAAGCTACGAAGCATTTAAGTGGCTCGGAATACCATACTGTGAGCCAACTGAGCAAGAGCAGATTTCCAGCCTGTTTTCTGTTCTCAACGAAAGAATCGCAAAGCAGCGTAATTTGGTTGAATCCCTCAAGAAGTATAAAAGAGGTGTATTTGAGGCTGTTTTCTCTCAAAAACTTCGCCTTGTCCCAACGGAATTGCAAAAACCTTGGAAGCAATACAAGCTATCCGACTTTGCTACAAGAGTTACCCGAAAAAATGGCAATCAAACGGATATTCCTCTAACCATTTCAGCCCAATATGGACTTATAGACCAAAGGGACTTTTTTTCAAAAATGGTAGCAAGTACAGATATGAGTGGTTACTATCTTTTGCAGAAAGGCGAATTTGCCTATAATCGCAGCACATCCAATGAATATCCCTTCGGCTCAATTAAGAGGCTCGAATTATACCCGATGGGCGCAGTATCTACGCTTTATCTCTGCTTTGCTATCAAAGAAGAGGTGGTTAATAGTGATCTTGCAAAGTGGTATTTTGAGTCATCGCAATGGTATAAAGGCATAAACAATATTTGCGCAGAAGGAGCAAGAAATCACGGCTTGCTAAATGTCCCGACGGACGGATTTTTCAACACAGTTCATACTCTACCAAGCGATCCTAACGAACAACTTGCTGTTGTTGATTATCTCTCAAACATTCAAAAGAAATATGAAGCTGCCCAAAGGTGCTTACAAGCTATCGAGAATCTTCGTTCTGGACTACTGCAACAGCTCTTCATATAAAAAGTTGTTGCAACAAGCCGCTTCTAAGATCTATAAGGTCTTTTGTTGTATGCTTTGCTGCATCAATACGATCATCCAACGCCGACATGATAGAAGCAATACGAGTCTGCTCTTGCAGACATGGAACGATTATTTTTGTTTTTATAATTTCGCTCTTACTGATAGAAGAAACCTTTGTTCCTTGAATCATCGGGTAAAGCTGCTTCTTGAAGTAATCAGAGTTGAAGTAGTAACCAAGATACATCGGAGCGAAAGAATCTTGAGGACGGCATGGAATTGTGTGCAGTCCGGACAGAGCAGCAATATTCTCTGCTCCTATAATTTCGGTGGATTTTCCTACGGTGTAATCCTCTGCTGTATCAGCGAAAACCACATCGCCATTCCGCAAGTAGCTTAAAGCAGAAAACTTGGAAATATCCTGTTCGGCGTTTATAACAGGTACATTTTCACTATGAAGATCAAGAACTGCACCATATTTAATCAGGACATCACCGTAGTGAATATTTCTAACTCCATTGCCACCAACAGACAGATTGTCTCTGGAAAAAGTGTTGTTTTGCAAAATAGTCATCATATCGCCAAAGATGCAGAGCCGACTTTCACTTCCTGCTGATAGACGGTCAAAAAGGGAGTTGGATAATCCTCTTTTATACTTCTGATCAAGCAAGCAGAATGGAGCTATATGACCGACAAAATCCCTTGCAGTAGCGGAATATCTCTGCTACCGCAAGGGATTTACCTTTGCTACAAGCCAGTATTCGGTTGCTGAAATAGTCCTCAAGTAACGGTCTTGAGAAGCGTCCGAAACTCCGGTTTCCGGGCTTCGATGAGCCGTGGAAGGCAACGGCATTTGGAGATCTTGTTCACGAGTTTAGCAATCGTACCAAGGTAGAGGATGAAGATGTCCTTTTATCTGCCGCCATTGAAGGTATGTTCCTAAACACAGAGCTTTTTGGGCATCAGCGTGGCGCAAGCAATAAGGGCTATAAAAAGATAAAATATGGAACAATGGTGTTGTCAACGCAGAATCTTCATTTAGGAAATGCCAATGTAAATCAGCGCTTTGAGCACGGCATGGTTTCTCCTGCATATAAAACTTATGACATTTCTGGATGTTCTATTGATTTAATAGCCCAATGGATAAAGTCCGATGCTGCGAAACGATTCTTCTATAATGCGACAACCGTAGGGGCAAGTGTATGTCGAAGAAATGTTGAGTGGGACACTCTCTATGGGCAATCACTCTTCCTTCCTTCACTGCCTGAACAGGAGAAGATCGCAAACCTATTGACACTCCTATCCAATCGGATCGAGAAACAGCGACAGTTAATAATTGCCCTCAAGAAGTATAAAAGAGGTGTCTCCGACTACTTATTTTTGCAAAACTCCAAAATGCCGATACATTGCAAATGGAAACAATTTTCGTTTGGCGATGTGGTAGAGATTAACCCCAAAACACCACCTCTGCCTGAGCAATTCATTTACATTGATTTGGAATGCGTTGAATCTGGGCAATTAAAATCGTTGAATTATATCAACAAAAATCATGCTCCAAGTAGAGCGCAACGAGTATTATGCCGCAATGATGTTCTATTTCAAATGGTTAGACCATATCAAAAGAACAATTACCTGTATAGAGATATTTTTGATGTTCCGGTTGTAGCTTCAACTGGGTATGCACAAATCCGCTGTTCAGAGTGTAATCCGTTTTTTGTTTACGAACAGATTTCATCGGAGCAGTTTTCGCGGGAAGCAATGATGAGAAGCACCGGTACGGGTTATCCAGCAATTAACGCGGATGGTTTGGCGCAAATTCCGTTTTATGTTCCAACACCTGAAGAGCAAGAAAAAATTGGTGTATTTCTTTCCGCACTCGGCGCCAAGATTGCCAAAGAATCCGAAATTCTCGCTGCATTAGATATTATTAAGAAGGCGTTGATGCAGCAGTTGTTTACATAAAGAGCTGTTGCATCAAGCCAGTGCGAATCTGCAATAATCTTCGATGCTCATTTTCGGCAACCTTGATTCTTTTATCAATAAAAGAGATAAGTGCAGAAATATGGCGTTGTTCTTCGATAGACGGCACAGGAACTTTGATATGCCAAAATGTGTTCATATTTATTGATTTGCCATCGCGAATTCCTTCGACAGAAATTCGAAGTTTGTTGTTGATGAACCAATAGGATCTAAAGAAAGTATAGAAGAACAACGGAATGATTTTATTCTGCGCTCTCAAAACCGTGTATGCGGGACTTACAACACCTTCTTCGTTCACAATTTCTAACCCACCCTCAAATGACCGTAGATGAAGTATGAAGTCATTTGGCAACACTCGTTTGTAAGACGAAACCGTTGATTTATCGTAAGCAATTCTCCGGTCCACATTGTCACGAGGCGTTGTACCTTCACCTTGCACAATAGTTAAAACAGTTTTGTCTGTATGCCCTTTATCAGAGATTGGCATAAATAGCTCGGAAATTTCCGATTCTGTCCAAGTCTGCGGATAAGAAAAATTAAGTTTTCTGCTGAATAACCCGTCAACAACACCTCTTTTATACTTCTTGAGGGATTCAACTAACTGAGCTTGAGTAGCTATTCTTTCATCAAGGACACTGAACAGTTCTGATACTTTGTCCTGCTCAGAAACAGATGGAATCTGTACCTTTATCGTTTCTATCTGAGGGTATTTCAAATTCCATGTGTCCGATGTCATACCTTGGGAGTTCTTTCTGAACTCATTGATCAATGTCACACTTTTGAAGAGTGCTGCAAAATATCCATTGTTGATCTCTTGTTTTGGCATAAGAACGGTATATGCTGGACTGACAATACCGTCGCACGGAGAAATACCGTTTGCGCCTTGCCACATTCGCATGGAGTTGTAGACCATATCACCCTTGCGGACGATCTTATAATTGCTTTTGTCTTCGCTGGAATTGTCCTTTCCTTCAATCTCAGAACGAGGCTTGACCCCATCGTTCATTGTAACAGACAGTAATTCCATGTCGGATGCGCCACGCTGACTTCGCTCTGCATAGATGTCACCAATGCGGCATTGTTTGTATGGCTCATCGAAGCCCGGAAACCGGAGTTTCGGACGCTTCTCAAGACCGTTACTTGAGGAATATACTGCCCTGATTATCCCTCCAACGGATAATGTTCGTGGAGGTGGTCAATATGACTAACAATACACAATTCAAGACGCTTGTGAACACTTGGCTAAATCAAAAGCAGCCAATGATCACGCCGTCAACCCATGCCAGCTTTACGCTGATCGCTGAAAATCATCTCATTCCATACTTCGGCAAGCGTAAGATCGGCAGCATCACCGAAACGGACATCCAAAGCTACATTTCGTATCTTCATGATGCCGGTAGGTTGGACAAGACCGGAGGGCTAACGGTAAAGACCATCCGGGATGTGATCCTCGTTCTCAGACTTTCAATGGAGTTTGCGTACAAAGAAAGGGCAATTCCGCTGCTGAACTGGGATCTCATCGAGTACCCGAAGGAACTTGGCATTAAGAAGGTAGTTTCTCTCTCAAAGGATCAGGAGCAAGCTCTGATTCAGTGTATCTACATGAACTTGAACAGGAAGACCGCTGGCATTCTCATTGCACTATTTACCGGAGTACGCATCGGAGAACTCTGCGGATTGCAGATGAAGGACATCTCGTTAACGGATAAGACCATCAGCATCAATAAGACTGTCCAGCGCATCTATGACAAAAAGAAGGGCGAGTCCTATCTTCACATCGGACCGCCCAAAACGAAAACTTCTGCAAGGACGATCCCTGTTCCGTCTCTACTGATGAACATTATCAAGAAGTTCTACACGGATAACCCTAACCACTACTTCTTGACTGGCAAAACAAAGCCGACAGAGCCTCGTACTTATCGGCAGTTCTTCACCCGTTTTCTGAAACGAAACGAATTGGAAAAAGTGAAATTCCATGAGATCCGACACACATTCGCAGTCAGGGCGATTGAGATACCGGAGTTTGATATTAAGTCGCTCTCAGAAATCCTCGGTCATAAGAATGTGTCCTTTACACTGAATGTCTACGGAAGTGCAAACCTCCAACAGAAGGTCAAGTGCATGAATTTGCTGAACGATTTGCTATGATGCAACAGAACATTAGATTATCCCGTATCTATATCATAGCGGTAAAAACAAAATAGGGCAACAAAAGTGGCGGCTCACATTGGATGAGTCGCCACTTATATATAAGTTTGACGCTGGAAAGCGTAATTCACGAAGCAATGATTCTGCTATTTATCATATCTTAGGAAATCGGTACAGTGTTCCTGCTGGCGCAAACGGTAGCCCTGAGAAATCAGCGTATCGGCTTTAAGAGCGACAAGGTTAATATCTGAGTTCAATGTCCGTGCGATCTGCTGCGTGTCGTACCCTCTTTCCGCAAGTTCAAGGAAGTCCTCATCTGATAGGGAAATCTGTGCGGCAAAGAGATTGGCTTCGTACTCCATACGGTTGTCCCGCATATTGAAGATCTCAAACTCTTTGAAGCCACCGACTTTCGTGGCTTCCTCCCGGTGTAAAGCATCGTGCCCTAATTCGTGAAGTAGCACGATGTTCTCCATAACCGGATGCAGATCATTTTTGACAAAGATGAAGCGATTGCGCATCAAGACTTTATATGCTCCACGCTGTTCATTGAACGGATAATACATTACCTCGATTCCTAAGTCCCTTGCTATTCTGAGAGGATCACGGGTTCCGCATTGAGCAACGATGGAGTTTGCTTTTTGTACGATTTCCGAAGTGCTTACATACATCGGCTTCACCCCTTTCGGCTTTTCTTTTACAATTCTATCAAAAGTGGTGTCCCATATAACGGACTTATTTCTGTGCGTCCTTGGAACGATACTTTTTCGGGGTGTATTTTTTGTTCTTTTCCTTAGCAAGCCAATAGGCATCCATAATAGCTTGCATCATAACATCCATATCATCCTGTGCCAACTCGCCGCCGGTAAACAAACCGGTTACTTCATCTGTGAGCTGTTGCGCTTGTTTGGCACCTCGTGCGCCGTACTGCTCCGCAGCCTGAGCAACGAGCATACCATCCGTACCCAGAAGCTGATCCACGGAAATATTAAGTGCCTTTGCCAGCTTCTCCGCTGCATCCAAGCGAGGACGAGAGGTACCGCATTCGTATCTCTGTATGGTACGGGGGGAAACACCGGAAACCTTTGCAAGCTGCTCCTGCGTCATATCATTTTTTTCTCTCAGCCCTTTTAATCTGTCGCTGAACTTCATTATCAATTCCCTCCATAAGATTTCTATTTTTAGCAGCACGACACTTTTTTCGTCACTTCTTATTGACACGACATTGGTGTCGTGCTATAATCTGAATCACAACAACGACACTTCTGTCGTGTTCATATGATACAACACGACACTTTGGTTTGTCAAGAGGTTTCGTAGAATTTTCAAGAATTAGGGTGATTTAGTTGAGCAGATCAATACTGCATTGTGATATGAATAACTTCTATGCCAGCGTTGAATGTATGCTCGACCCAGCTTTGAGAAAGTATCCGGTCGCTGTCTGCGGCTCGGTGGAAGAAAGGCACGGTATAGTCCTCGCCAAAAACTATGCCGCCAAAGCATTTGATGTAAAAACAGGCGATGCAGTGTGGCAAGCGAAGCAGAAGTGCAGAAACCTTGTTGTTGTGCCTCCGCACTTTGAGGAGTACATCAAATATTCCAAGCTGGCAAGAAGCGTTTACAGCCACTATACCGATCAGGTCGAGCCTTACGGAATGGACGAGTGTTGGTTGGATGTGAGTGGTACAGAGAACATCTTCGGTTCACCCGAAAAGGTGGCAAACGACATACGGGAAACAATCAAGTTTGAACTTGGGCTGACAATTTCCGTCGGGGTGTCTTTCAATAAAATATTTGCCAAGCTCGGCTCGGATATGAAAAAGCCGGATGCTGTGACGGTCATACCGAAAGACACTTTCCGAGACAAAATATGGGGACTCCCCGCAGCGGACTTGCTCGGTGTGGGACGGGCAACGCAGCGTGTATTAGATAGCTATTGCATTAGAACCATTGGCGATTTAGCTAAGACCGATCCTGACTTTCTGAACCGACGGCTCGGTAAAAACGGAATTGCCCTTTGGCAGTATGCAAACGGTAATGACCGATCCCGTGTTATGAACGCCGACTTTATTTCTCCGGTTAAGAGCGTGGGACACGGAATTACTACCATCGAAGATTTGGAGAACGACGAGCAGGTGTGGCCCGTCTTTCTCGAATTGACGCAGGACATCGGACATAAACTCCGTGTCCACAAAAAGTGTGCGGATGGAGTCGCCATTCACATACGGGACAACACACTTTTTTCAAAGCAATGGCAAACGGCATTGGATATGCCTACACAATCCCCAATGCTGATCGCAAAAGCGGCTTTTGCCCTCTTTGAAAAAAGATACGACTGGAGGAACCCGATTCGCTCAGTCACGATTCAGGCAATCAACTTGGTGCCACAGGACACGCCCCGACAAGTCGATTTGTTTATGAACATCGAAAAGATTGAGAAAGCAGAAAGGCTCGACCAGTGCATTGAAACCATTCGCCAGCGGTTCGGCAAGAACAGCATCCGCAACGGTATTCTCTTTCAAAACCTCCGGATGCCGAGTGAAAAGCCTGAGATTACTATGCCGACCGGGGTGCTTTGTTAAGGAGGTCAGTATGATTAGTACAAGCAGTAACAAGATTGATGAAATTGTTGCGCCTGATGAGATCGAAACCTATGTTTCGATGCCGTCCTGTTTGTTGCAGGGGTGCAGTAATGATCTGATTATTTTCCGTGCAGATGGAGGAAACCACTTCACTCACTACGGCATTTATGAGGGGATGTTTCTTATCTTTGATGTCAGCAAAGATTTCAAGGAAGGACGCCTTTCCTGCTATCTGAACAATTCCGGCGATGATCGTCCTAAGTTCAAAGTTTCTGACAAGTCATTGGATGGCTATCGCCATTTTGGTAGGCTGGTTGCCAGTATGAAGAATTATGAGGTGTAAGGATGGAAGAAGAACGGCGCAAGGTATATGTGGAAGTCGATGTTACCCATAAGACGGATGGAACGGCTCGACCCCGAAAAATCAAATTTGAAGATGGTGAGGTCTACGAGATCGACCGTGTAAGGCACTGCTGTCGTGCGGCATCGACCAAGGTCGGTGGAACAGGGCTTCGTTACACGGTGATGATATGCGGCACGGAAACCTTCCTTTTCGATGAAGAAAACGGAAAGTGGTTTGTAGAAGGCAAGAAAAGAGCAGTTCTCTAAGGATGCCACCATTCATCAGCCCTGAGAGCGTCAAGGAACTTAATGAGGTGATGTGCGTGACAAATGATAATTGGACACCTATACCGATGTACTGCTCCAACTGCGGAGAATTACTTTACGGTTATAGAAATGATGAGGGGAAAATCAAGTATGAGTGCAAAAGGTGCGGAACCGTAGCGGTTCGAGTCCAAAAAGGACGACGACACGACAAGATTGACCTCTATGCCCCGGAAGGGCAAGTCCGGTACTATTGATCGGATAAAACTGAATACAGCAAAACGACGGAATGGTTGAGGTGAAACAGACTGCGTAATTCCATCTCCAGGTCACTTGCTTTGAACACTTCGGTTGGTTAAACCAAACTTGCTATGCAGATATGAGAGGCCACCGACAAGACAGTAAGCCATAGGCTTACCCTGTCTTGCCGGTGGCTTCTTTTTTTCGGCAAGAACAACCGAACAAAAGGGCTTCCGGCAGAGAAATCTCTGAAAGGAAGCCCTTGTTATGTTATACGGCTGGCTCTGCTATATCGCTGAATACCCGTGATCTCCGAATTTTTGACTTTCACCCAAATTCAAAAATTCAAAGGAGATCACAGTAATGAAAAGAACATTTTTGGTAAAGAAGAACCCCACGATTGAAGCACAGGACAATTGGCTGATCATGGATTATCGCCAGTATGCGGCATGGAGAGAAACGGATGAAGGCAAGAATCGGGAAATCGTCTTTGGAAAGTTTGAGGCTTGTAGTGAAGACGACTCTATCATTTTCATGGAGTGCAATGAAAAAGTCAGCAAAGAGTTGAAAAAGGATTGCCATCGCAAGCAGTACATCCGAAGCCGAGACGCCGAAACACCGTTCCAAGTCATGTCTTACAGCACCATGACCTTTCAAGAGTCTGAAATTTACGGAGAAGATGCTCTCGAAGATACAGAATGCAATGTAGAGGAGTCGGTCATGCAGCGTATGGATATTGAGCGGGTCAGAACTGCACTGAAAATGTTGGCCCCGGAAGAGCGGGCCATCATTCAGGATTTTTTCTTCACAGAATCCCCAATACCGGTTAAGGAGCTTGTGGAAAAATACGCAATGCCCAAGACGAGCATCTATAGAAAAAGGGATGATGCACTGAAGAAGCTGAAGAAAATTTTAGGAAATGCGTAGGTCAAATTGGGATGACACGAGTGGCTTGACATAGAAAATGCACCTGCCGAAGCAGGTGCGGAATGAAATTACATCATGGGATTTTCCAGCAGGTCTTCCACATTGCAGCCGAGAACACGGGACAACTTGTAGAGGATGTTTGCCTGCGCCTTGTCAATGCCATTGACCCGCTGTTCGTACATCTGAATGTTGCGCAGATTCACGCCGGATTGCTCTGCAAGCTCTGCCTGAGATAAGCCCCGGTTTTCACGGATGCGCTTCAGGTTGGAATCGCCTTCCGCTGCTTTATAGAGTTCCTCCATGGTATCGATGAAACTTGTAATGTCCATCTCGTGATAAACGGAATACATCCCAATGATCTTGGAAAGTGGAATGCGTTCAAAGATATCCTTGAAACGACGGCCAGTAAACCATTGGTACTCTGCAACTGCCCAACCGGCCCAATATTCAGGGGAGCAGTCCTCTGCGTTGGTTGGTGCTGGCAGCTCCTTTGGACCGTATGCCTTTGTGATGACCGCACGGGCCAGCTCAACACCGGACATCCCTGCAACATAGGCGGGGTTGCCCCGTTCAAACTGTTCGGCGTAGCCGGTATTGATGAAGAGTGCTGTGATCCAATCCGGTTTTAGCTTGCAGTCGTTGATCGCATAGTCGAAGAAAGAGGAAAGACGATCCTTGGCGTTATTCAAATAAGATTCGCTGTATGCGTGGGTCATCGTTGCTCATCTCCTCCCTCAAGATATCCAGCACGAAGATGTCGTCCCGGTAAGACTTGCTTTTCTTGATCTCTTTACGGTAAGTATCCCTCGCTTTGGTATCTCTATCCAAGAACTTGGGGTAATAGACGCTCTTGCTGACCGGATAAGCATTCACGAAGTGCAGCCGATCAAAGCCTTTTTGAGAAATGACAACCGTCTGTTCTCCCAGCTTTCCAAGCTTCAATGCCTTGTTGAGGCTTCGAAGCGGCAGGGTGTTGGATACGAAGGACTCAGCATACTGGAAATAGGAATCGTCTGCCCGATAGCCGATCACAACATCGTAGCCGGTTAAATCAATTGAATAGTGACCAATAAGATAGTCCCTTGCATCAACGGCAACTTCGGAGTCCAGCTTGAAGGTGCGGAACTGAAGCAGAAGAGCCATCCAGTTCAGGACCGTATGCGTTCCGTCCAACAGATTCAGCACCTTCAGTCCTTCCGTGTCAAAGTCGTAGCTGTTGACAAAACCGTCTGTGTTCTTTTTGCAGGCCCACTCACGAGCCATTTCATCGACGCGGGTACAGTAGAAACCCATGCCATAGTCGTTGTGCGGATTACCGATATGAATATCCGGAACCTCGATGATGTGGTCGGTTCCATGAAGCAGTTGAATGACGCTCATAATATGAAGCCTCCATTATCATTGTAATGATACAACCACATTATATCATCCTGATGATAGTTTTGTCAATAGCGCATGAGAATTCATTCCAAAGAATATGACTCCTCCCTCCTAATTCTCCCTGTTCCGAAAAATAATTTGGAAACGAGCAAAAAACTGTGGGAATCTCGCAAAAAAATTCGGCAAAGAGAAAGTGAGAGGGCAATCTCATAAAACCCGGTAGGAGTGATTCACATGAATAACAAAATAAACATCAACCCCAGCTCGACAAAGTGGCTCGAAAAAGATGATCGGGTCGTCGCTGATTACTTTTGCGATTTGGGCTTCCGTTCCCTGAAGCAGATCCTTGATATGCGTGTTTTCGATCTGATGAATATGCAGGGTCTGAACGCTGTCCGAGTCGAGGAAGTGATCATCTGCTTATATAAGTGGCTGAATCCCAACACAGCTATCGATGAGGCTATCTATAACGGTATGATGTCACAGCCCTTCCTCTATACTCCGTGGAGAAAAGAACACAAAGACCTTGCTGCAATCAAAGTCGGCGACTTGGTGCTGACCCCCGGTATCAACATGAAAGCTATCCAGCATTTCTATGATGCGATCCGTAAGGCGTTTTTCAAATCGGAGGAATACAACTGGAGATGGTACAAGTTCCGAAACAGATGTGAATATGTGACCTATCTCCGGAAACACGAGGAGGCGGAATAAATGACGCGAACAGAAAAAGAAAATCTCGTTCCTGTTTGGGAGCGCATTACCATTAGTCTGGAAGAAGCTGCCGCATATAGCGGTATCGGCGTGAGGAAGCTGCGGGATATGACCGATAAGCCCGAATGCAACTATGTTATCTGGGTCGGAAACCGAAGAATGATCAAGCGGAAAAAGTTCGATGAATACCTTGAGTCGGCCTATTCTGTATGAGTCAAGTATGCGATTTGCTTGATATGGGCTGATTCGCAACATTGGAAAACGAGATGTCTCTATGTATCCTTAATGGTGCCAAGAGAAAAGCGAAAGCAAAGGAGTGAAGACTATGCAGTTTCAAAAGAAGGAAAAGCGGCAGACAACCGTTCGCTTTGATAGCCACCATGTCAGGCTACGCACCGGAGAGGTACAGAGAAAAACCGGCAGCTATATGTACCGCTGGACAGACAAGCTCGGAAAACGTAATACCATATACGCTGCAACATTGGAAGATCTCCGGGAGCAGGAGGAACAGATCCTTGTTGACCAGCATGACGGCATCAAAGCCAATATCAAAAATGTCACGGTGAATGATGTATATGAGCTTTGGTGCCAACTGAAAAGAGGCATCAAGGACAGCACCATGAAAAACTACATTTATATGTATGAGCTGTTTGTGAAGCCAACTTTCGGAAAGAAGAAGCTGGTACAGGTGAAAAAATCGGATGTGCGCCGATTCTATAACCAGCTCATCGACGATAAGGTCCTGAAGCCGTCTACAGTAGATGTCATCCATAATATTGTCCACCAAGTATTTCAGATAGCCGTCGATGACGATATGATTCGCAGCAACCCTGCGGCCAATATGCTTCGAGAAATCAAAATGGCGCACGGTTCGGAAATCGAGAAAAGAAAGGCTTTGACCCTTGAGCAGGAAGAATTGTTTCTTGGTTATCTGGCCAGAACTCCCAAATACCAGCACTGGTATCCTGTCTTTTATATTATGGCGAATACCGGAATGCGTGTGGGGGAAATCACTGGTCTGCGCTGGTGCGATGTGGATATGGAAAACGGCATCATCAGCGTGAACCATACGCTGGTGTACTACAACCACAGAGATGAGAAGGGCTGCTACTTCTCCATCAATACACCTAAGACAAAAGCCGGTATTCGGGAAATTCCCATGACCGAAGGTGTGAAGCAGGCATTCCTCATGGAAAAGGAGATCCAAGAGGAGTGCGGAATGAAAAGTGTCAGCCACATTGAGGGGTATTCAGACTTCGTGTTTGTTAATCGGAACGGCGAGGTGCAGCATCAAGGCACACTGAATAAGGCTCTGCAACGGATCATGCGCGATTGTAACAGCGAGGTCCTTGAGAAAAAGGGCGTAGACTCCGATCCGGTTCTTCTGCCTAAGTTCTCGTGCCATGTGCTACGGCATACATTCGCTACAAGAATGTGCGAGAGCGGTCTGAATGTAAAGGTCGTGCAGTCTGTGCTTGGTCACGCCGATGTAACGACCACGCTCGATATTTATGTGACGGTCACGAACGACCTGAAGAAACGAGAAATCACAGCCTTTGAAACATATTTGAAAACCGGAGCCAAGCAAATGGCAAATGTATAATATGGTTCTCTCCCCCTTGCGGTCGCAAAATCTGCGATTGCAGGGGGATTTCTCTTTTTGCACATTTCTCTTATTTTGAGGTTTTTCTTATACTGTTAGCAGTACACAGGAAGGGCGGCAACAGTATGGAAAACAGTTTGGCAAATAAGAAACCTTGGCTTGTAGCTGAATGGTCAGAAAGAAACGGCAGCATCTCACCGGATGATGTACCCTATGGTTCTAAAAAACTATATTGGTGGCATGGCAGTTGTGGTCATGAGTGGCAGGCCAGCGTAAAGGCAAGATCAAGCGGCGAGAATTGCCCGATTTGCAGTAACGCCAGAATCGTTGCGGGTATCAATGACCTTGCGAGTTTGAAACCGGAACTACTGAAAGAATGGTCGCCGAGTAATACTATCCAACCAACAGAGATCGGTGTTGGCTCTCATAAGAAAGTGCTTTGGATAGGAGCTTGCGGACATGAGTGGAGCGCAGAAATACGAAATCGAGTCAGGGGAGCTGGTTGCCCCTACTGTTCACACAACGCAGTCCTTCAAGGATTTAACGACCTTGCAACTGTACTGCCGCAGGTTGCAAAGGAGTGGTCGCCTCGAAACGCACCGCTCAAGCCAACACAGGTAACGCCTTATGCAAATCGGAAAGTTTGGTGGAAATGCGAACAGGGCCATGAGTGGTTTACGCTCATATCTACACGGGCTTATGGAAGCAAATGCCCTTATTGCAGCGGAATAAAATTGCTGAAGGGATTCAATGATTTAGCTTCGCTCCATCCGCAGCTCGCATTGGAATGGTCACAAAAAAACGGCACATTATTGCCGGAAGATTTCAACGAGCGCTCCACCAAAAATGTCTGGTGGAAGTGCAGTACCTGCGGACATGCGTATAGGGCGGTAATCAAATCCAAAGTTCATGGGCTAAAATGCCCGGTATGCACGAGGAACGCTGTGTTGCCTGGTTATAGCGATTTAGCAACTACAGATCCGGAGCTGGCACAGGAATGGAATGCGGCCAAAAACACAAGAAAGCCCACAGAGATATCAAGACTGTCACAATACCCAGTTTGGTGGAAAGGCATTTGCGGGCATGAATGGAAGGATAAAGTGTTTCACCGCGCAGTTGGAGGAGCCGGCTGCATCTACTGCGAGAAAGTATTTCTTAAGGAGCTGCCATATCTGCTTGTAACGATGTATGCAAAGCAATATGGGCTTGCGACACGCACAGACGACGAAAAAATGATTGGGGCACGGATCGATGCAGTTATCCCGGAACTGCGGCTTGCGTTTGCCTTTTCTCAAAAAGGCACTGATAGAGAAGCCAAAGTCGCGGAGGTTCTTCACTTCCTGTGCAAAGCGAAAAGGATACAGTTATTTGTGATACGGCAGAAAGACCCGATTGCGCTTGCCACAGAAATCAAGCAAGCCTTCGCTAAGGCAAACCTATTTATAAATTCGGATAGTCAAAGGGATGTTGCCCATCTTCGGAAGCGATACTTTGCTCAAAAGAACAATGGAAACTAAAAAGAGGAACTGCGACTTGCAGTTCCTCTTAGTTCTTTTGATTCGTTTTTACTGCATGGGCAAGTAACATGTTGAGTGCGTCTTGCTTTGCTCGCTCATCAGCTTTTCGTGATGCGATCAACAAGCTGAGTTCATATTCAGACAGTGTAGAGTCCTCGATGTCCTGCCTTCCCAGCAGGTAGTCAACCGTTACGCCAAAAATATCTGCCAGTTGGATCAGAATGTCAATGGAAGGCTGCCTGGAGCCGGTTTCATAACGGGAGTAAACCACGGAGGATACGCCCAATGCGGAGGCCACTTCTGCCTGTGTAAGCCCCTTGCGAGTGCGAATATCCTTGATGTTCACAGGCACGACCTCCTTCCAATATACTATATTAAATTATACTACCGGAACGGAATGCGATATATTACCGTATCGGTAAATGGCTCGTTGACCAGATACCGTTTTGGTAGTATCATATTCCACAGGGGTAAATGCTTCGTGTCACTTCGCACCATCTCGGAATGCGGAGGAATACATGAACCTAAAAGAAATACGAGTCAGTCGCAAACTCAAAGTACAAGAGGTATCTGACTATCTGTGCTGCTTGCCATCTGTTTACAGCCGTTATGAGAATGGCAAACGAGAGCCATCCATCGATATTCTTCTGAAGCTGTCCAAGCTGTACGGCGTTTCAGTTGATTGTCTAATTGGAAATGATGAGGTCGTTGACACGAGCATAACCGAAAAAGAAGCTGCAATGATAAGCGCTATGCGTCAGGCGGACGAACGAGCCAGACAGGATGCAATTGCCTTATTAGAGCTGCATACAGGGAATAAGAAAATCTAAACAGAGAGGTGCAAAGTGACAGGAGCTTTGCCCTCTGTATCTTGAAAGGGCACCGTGCAAGCGGTGCTCTTTCTTTTAAGGTCGCAAGGCAGCACGCACTTTTGTGAGCATCCCTTTTGCGAGGTTAAAAGCAGGAAAAGTGCGAGCTTGGACACCGTTTTTGCCAAAATGGCTCAGTGAAAGGCGGTTATTGCCGAAACGGCGATGGAAGCAGATGTGTCACCACCTTATAATAATAGTAGTGACTTATGATCCCTATCTGCTTTGAGAAATGTGCGAGGTTAGAATGGAAGGTTCCGTTTACCAATACTACGCAAATGTCCGAACTGAGCCGGTTGAATGGCTATGGTATCCCTATATACCGCTCGGGAAGCTGACGGTGCTCCAAGGCGATCCCGGTGAGGGTAAATCTACATTTGCGTTGAATGTCGTAGCAAGAATTACGACAGGACAGCCTATGCCGGATGGTGTTCCTGCTAAAGGAAAGCGTGTTGCGATCTATCAGTGTGCTGAAGACGGTATTGCAGATACAATAAAGCCCCGTCTCCAGCAAGCTGGAGCGGATTGTGAACGAGTAGCTTATATCATAGACAACGACATTGCATTGACACTGGAGGACGGTCGAATCGAAACAGCGATCAAGGACACACACGCCAGTGTATTTATTATCGACCCCATTCAGGCATTTATCCCGCCTGATGCAGATATGCAGAGTGCCACCAAGATGCGCTCTGTCCTGCGGAAGCTGGCAAATATTGCAGACCGCAACAAATGCGCTGTAATTCTCATCGGTCACATGAACAAAGGCGGCAGTAGCAAATCATTGTATCGAGGGCTTGGCTCTATCGACATTGCTGCTATTGCACGAAGTGTGCTCATGATCTCAAGAGATGAAAGCCGCCCTGACATTCGATACATGTATCCGATAAAATCGAGCCTTGCTCCGGAAGGACCTGCAATTGCTTTCTCGTTCAAAGAGCATGGCGGAATCGTATGGCACGGCAAATATGATCTGAATACCGCAGAACTCATGGACAGCATCACAGTAAAAACAACCAAGCGGGAACGAGCTCGTGCAAAACTGGTTCAGCTTTTGGAGCATGAGGATCGTCCGGCAAAAGAAGTATATGCCGGCCTTGCTGATATAGGCGTTGGAAGCCGTACTGTTGAGAAAGCAAAAAAAGAACTCCAAGTCACAACTTACCGTTCTGGCGGAAGTTGGTACTGGAGTTTGCCAAAACCCAAATAACCAATGATGTTTACCGGGAGATGAGATGATGGAGAACTTGGTTTGGAAAGCCTACTATCACAGTATGAGTGGGCATGAGATTCGGCCATTTAACATATTTGAACATGGGAGATTCAGAGAAGAAGTACGGAAGCTCTTGCTGAAATGCACAGAGAAAGAAGCATTCGCTGAGGAGCTGCGCCGTTCTCTTTTCTACTATTATTGCAGTAAATGTGAATGGGAAGTTGTCATCGGACCTTGGTGCGGAGATCGGGGCACGAAGGAAATCAAAGTCGATGTCTATATGCAGGTCATGAACAACTGGGATATCTTCGTGGATTATGTTTGGAACGAAGGAAAGAAGCAAAGACGATGAGTGTGAGCACAGATACAGAGCGGATTTTCCGAATCGGTGGCTATGTAAAGCGAGCAAAACTGAACCTGCGCAATGAGCGTGAGATAAGAGCCTTTCATCGAAATGCGATTGAAAGACGGTTTGGTGATTTTGAGGATGGCACACTCGTGGATGTTTATATCGATATCACCGGTTATAAAGAAACGGCCAAGCGTCCTGAGATGCTGCGGCTTATGCGGGATTGTGCAGATGGAAAAGTGAATCTGATTTTTGCAGAAACCAAAGGATATTTGAGTGCAAACACACGAGAGTTCTGCTACTGGCTCCATTTCATCTTTAATCTGAAAGAACGGGTAGACATCATAACCGACGATGACAAGTTCAACATCAACACGATTCTCAACGCAGACAAGCAGCGTGAGGCACTGATAAAAATGGCTGAAGACTACATTTATCTGAATCCGCCTGACCACCAGAAGTGGTTGAATGGAGTGGTTTCTGCCATCACAAACTTACGGGAGGACGGATAAGGATATGGCAAAGGATGAAAACAAGGAATCGGAAATCCGAGGCGATGAGCAAGAAATCGTAGACCAGCGGCTTCCGGTGTGGCGTCCGCAGGATGCTGACCGAGAATATTACCGGTATGAAACGAAGAAGAGAATCCAGCATTATACGGTTCCGCCGCAGACTATTTTCCGTCCAGCAAAACCAACGCCTACCATTCAAGATGCAGAGCATAAGCGTGTTGCGGTTTATGCCCGTGTGAGCACGAAAAGTAAAGAGCAGGTTTCTTCCATCGAAAACCAAACAAAGTACTATACAGAGAAGATTGCCAAAACGCCCAACTGGGATCTGGCGGAAATATACAGTGACGAGGGCAAATCCGGCACATCGAAAAAATGGCGTCCAGAGTTCAAACGAATGCTGGAAGATGCGTCGAAGAAGAAAATGGATTTGATCGTTTGTGCCAGTGTGTCTCGTTTTGCCCGTAACATCTCTGACCTGATTGAGGAAGTGCGGAAACTAAGAACGACGAATCCGTCAAACCCGGTCGGCGTGTATTTTGAAACGGAGGACCTTTATACGCTGGACCCGAACATCAACGAAAGGCTCCAGATGCAAGGCCTTTTTGCAGAGTGGGAATCCGGCAATAAAAGTCGCCGCATGATCCTATCCTATGATCAAAGAATCTGCACTGGACAGTTTCCGCTATCCGATCTGCTCGGTTTACGGCACACAATAGAGGGCGGTTTCATCATCGAGGAAGAAGAGGCTAAGACCGTAAAATATATCTTCCTCGCTACACTGTGCGGATACACCGCAGAAGAAATTGCAGAGGTGCTGACGGATAAGCAACGACCAACACTTCGGGGACGTACCGAATGGACAGCCTCAATGGTGAAAGCAATTATGGAGAATGAACGGCGTTGGGGTGATCTTGAGGTTCGGAAAAGGGTCGTCATTGACTATAAGGAAAAAGTGACGGCGAAAAACGATGGTCTGAGAGAAGGAGCCTACATCCCCCATTACCATGAGGGAATTGTATCTCCTGAAATTGCAAGAGCAGCACATATGATGCGAGCCAGCCGATACAAGTTCGGAAGTGTCCCGGATGTTTATGTGATCGATAGTGGAGCACTGAAAGGCTTCGTCAGTATCTCCCCGACATGGAGCGGCATCGACAATCGGGCTTTTCAGGATATTTCACGCCAAGTTTACAACGAGGATGAGTTTTGCGAGCTTCAGCGTCGGGCAAATATCATGAACGGCAGAACACACAGCAATGTCGTTTCCATGACGCTGAATGATTACCGGGTTGCACCCGGTGTCATGTTCATGACCCGCAGTGATCCGCAGCTTACATTTTCGCAAAGAAGTATGAAATTGAATGCAGTCTGTTGGGAAAAACTTGGGCAGCAGAAATATGTAGAGTTCTTGTACCACCCGGTACTGGAAGTAATCGCAGTACGAAGCTGCAATGCCACAAACCCCAATGCAGTGCTATGGGACGAAACGAAAAAGTCGGGTCTTCAACTATGTACTTCCGCATTCTCAAACGCCGTCTATGATAAGCTCGATTGGATGAGAAAGTATAAATTCAGATTCAGAGGTGTGACCCGTGTCAGAGGGGGCGAAAGGATCATTTTCTTTTTTCTTGATGAACCGCAGATCTTGGTTGGAAAGGATAAAAAGCACCTTGATGCTATGGACACCTCAGATTCAACCGTAAAGTACATTCCCTATAAGGAAAGCGAGTGTGGCGAAGCGGCTGGTTTGACAGCCGGAATCGCTTACCCGGAGAACTGGCAGGAACAAGTTGGTGTCAGTTATGAGATCAAACAGCAACGAGGGCGTGTCCTTGATGCGGTGTCTTCAGCAGATATTCGCAACCATGGTACAAAAGTAGTGAACCCTTTTATAGGAGTAATCCCTACACACGGAGAGCTTGAAGAGGAATTAGAACAAATCTATGAGGCAATGTAACCGGAGGACGATATGGATAACGATAATTTTTCCTTTCTCGCTGATGCAGAAAGCTCGATAACGGGAGATAAAACCGAAGGGTACACGCCCAAGGAGCAGGAGCTGATTCATCAATTGGTTCAAGAACGACTGGGCAAGAAAAATGCCATCGAGTTTGAATCGCTCGATGACTATGTCGTTCCGCCCAAAATGTTCTTCTCCATGATTAAGAAACCAGCTGTGAGTATTCGTGCAAACAGAATGGAATTTAGTATGTCAGCGATCCGGCTGTTTGAGGGTGTACAGCACGTCCTTCCTATGCTCAGTGAGAATAAAAAGCGAATGGTTGTGGCCATCTGTGCGGAAGAAGAAATCTCTTCGATTGAATGGGCAAGACTAAAGAAAGATAAGTGGGTCAACCGTTCTATATCCTGCCCAGAATATGTCCAAAGCATTTATAAGATGATGAACTGGAACAAGGAGTGTCGGTACAAGATCTATGGACGGCTTGCCAATTCTGAGCGAGGGCTGGTTCTGGTATTTGATCTTGCATCCGCTGTTATGTTTGATCCGCTGCCGGAGGAGTACTTTGACAAGCACACCGGCAAAATGAAGAAACGCATTGTTAAATACTATCCTGATGAGATCCGCATGAAGTTGGGCAGGAGTTATTCGGATTATGAAGCCCTTCAGCAACGAAGCAGCTTCGAATCACTATCCGGATACATGGACACCAGCGGAGGCGCTGTTCCCGCTACGGTTTCTGAAGAGTTGGCTGCTTCCATCAGTATGCAGGAGCAGGAGAAGAAACGGGAGACTTTGTTTGGCACGATTATTGGAAATGGAGGTGACGATGATGTCCGAAACAACGAATGAGGATAGAATGTACCCAATCGAAATGACGCTGCAAGGCGCTCGCTGCTGTATCAGCATCGGCAAGGGCGTTATAAAAGCCTTGGGAAAGCCGAGCCATGTCTCAATTAAAATTTCAGACAGCCATGATTCTTTGAGCGTTTTCCCTTGTGATGAGGATGATGTGATGGCTTTCCGAGTTCCACTGAAACTGTTCACCGATCACAGATGCGTCATGAGAATCAACAGCAAGCAATTTGTTCATGGAATCATGCGGACAAACCAGATGGACACTTCAAAGACATATGTTTTATCCGGCGAGTTTCTGGAAGAGAAGAATACAGCAGTATTCTCGTTAGTTGAGGGCGTCAGTCTTCGTACACAAAAAGGGATGGCGCAGTCATGAACGATTTCGTCAGAGAGTTTTTTGAGGATCAGCCTGAATTACTCAGGCGATATGAACGCAACGAGGCACGATATATCTTGCAGCTTCCGAAGAACTACGATACAATTAGCATTGACTTTGGAATTGATAAGAATGAGATGAAGCGGCTGGTGATTGCCCTTGCCGAGCTTGATCTGACCATTGATGAATGGCTCTGCTTTAAGATGAAAGAGCTGATTCTGGCCGACAGACTATCCAAGGAAAACAGAGGCGAGGAATAAGGGATTATGCGCTACTATGTTATCTCCGATGTTCACGGATACTATACGCAGATGAAGTCTGCTTTGGAAAAGGCAGGCTTCTTTTCCGATACAACTCCTCATAAGCTGGTCATGCTCGGAGATTTATTTGATCGAGGGCATGAGGCGAAACAGCTTCAGCAGTTCATATTGGAGCAGATGGAGCAAGACAAGATAATTCTCATTCGTGGAAACCATGAGGACTTATTTGTGGAGCTTGTGACCACGGATGCAGGGATGCCATATAGCTATCACAAATCAAACGGAACTTATGATACTGCACTCCAGTTGACGGGCTTTGATCCAGTGATGGCATCTATACGCCATTATGATTTTGCCGATGCAGCGAAAGACACACCGTTTTACAAAGAGATTATCCCAGCGATGCTTGATTACTTTGAGACGGAACACTATGTTTTCACGCATGGCTGGATACCAAGCATTCTGAACAGGGATAAAAGCTACAGCTATATTTCTTCTTGGAGAGAAGCAGACCGTGAGCAATGGAATCAAGCAAGATGGTTCAATGGCATGGATGCAGCACAGACCGCAGATGAGAATAAGACCATTGTTTGCGGACACTGGCATACTTCGTATGGCCATAGCAAATACGAACACAAGGGGACCGAGTTTGGAGAAGATGCGGACTTCTCTCCCTATTATGGTCCCGGAATTATTGCCATAGATGCCTGTACAGCGTTCAGTGGAACGGTAAATTGTCTTGTGATAGAGGATTAACGGCGTGGCGTAGTACGGGATTGAACTTTGCATATCCGTTTATAACCACGCTTTAGACAGGCACAATATAAAGAGTGAATGTAAGCAGAGTATTGAAGTTTTTTCTGGATTCCTTACGGGACGACCTGAAACCCATTGAAATTCTGAGATTCTACTGTTATAATATTAACTACAATCTTTCGGAGGTGCGAAAGGTTGGAGTTGCACCACATACACCACTTGGAGCACCACTATGGTGTATGCTTTCAGCAGGGAAATGTACAGAGTTATCACACACGGGAAAATGTGACCTGTAAGCAAAGCACAGTATTAACAGGGCTTCTACACAGCTATTCCATGTGAGGAATCTTATCCCGACAATGAAGCCGCTGGATACCGACAAGAAGCCCGCAAAGCCCGCCGAGACCGCTCCCACCGCCCCTGTCGTGGAGGAGAAGATCGACTTCTCCAACGTGCAGATCGAACCGCTGTTCACCGACCTGGTGGATTTCGACACCTTCTCCAAGTCCGATTTCCGGGCCGTGAAGGTCAAGGAATGCGAGGCCGTGAAGAAGTCCAAGAAGCTCCTGAAGTTCGTTCTGGACGACGGCACCGGCACGGACCGGGTGATCCTCTCCGGCATCCACGAGTATTATGAGCCGGAGGAGCTGGTAGGCAAGACCTGCATCGCCATCACGAACCTCCCGCCCCGGCCCATGATGGGCATCGAGTCCTGCGGTATGCTCATCTCCGCCGTGCATCACGAAAACGGCCAGGAGAAGCTCCACCTGCTGATGGTGGACGGCCGCATCCCC
>ENA-OPCL01000253-OPCL01000253.1-human-gut-metagenome-genome-assembly--contig:-NODE-253-length-48145-cov-3.964213_pt1 | contig 48145 bp, 50 predicted proteins | sample MGYA00241251_ERZ501482 | MGnify/ENA primary metagenome ERZ501482 (study PRJEB25962, sample SAMEA2042581) | human gut metagenome | biome: human gut; feature: human-associated habitat; material: faeces... | reverse complement strand
TTTCGAGGTACGGAGTATTTACCGTTTACCTATTACATAATGACAGTTTTCACCTCTGTCAGTTCTTTATCTACGCAAAAAACCTTACCGACTTTCGTAAGCGCCTAATCTCCTGTACGTATTCCCAACCTCGCATTTCTGTGCCATAATCATAAGCAAGCACTTTGCTCTATTCTTTGCCAGAGAGCAAGCGTTTTACTTTATTTATGGGAGGTATCTTATGCGGGCAAAACCTATTCCAATGGAAGAACAATACAAACTGGTACTAGAATGCCGCCAGAGTGGGCTTTCTGACTATCACTGGTGTTTGGAACATGATATCAAACCGGGGACTTTTTATAACTGGGTGAAACGTCTCCGCAAGGCAGGGACCTATACAATCCCGGCCCCCGCCGGCAGAGACACGTATACAGCCATGCCCAGACAGGATATTGTCAAAGTCGAACTGGTCGAAGAATCTGTAAAGATTCCCAGACATGGATATCCCGCCGGCAGCGATACGGAGCATATCGATGGGTTCCCGCATTCCATGGAACTCCATATCGGCAGTTCCAGTATTTTGGTAGCAAATGATATTGACCCTGTCCTGCTGGCACAGACGATACAGATGCTGAAGGAAGCTCCGCCATGCTAGCGGATATCAGCCGGGTGGATGCCATCTACATCGTATGCGGCCGTACTGATATGCGAAAACAGATCGACGGTCTCTGTGCAATCATCGAAGAGAAACTCCATATGGGCAAAGACGATAATGCCCTGTTCCTCTTCTGCGGGAGGCGCCACGACAGGATCAAGGCGATCCTGTACGAAAAGGATGGTATCGTCCTCCTGTATAAGAGGCTGTCTGTCGATGGCAGGTTCCGGTGGCCAAAGAACCAGGCGGAAGTGAGACGGCTTACCTGGCAGCAGTTCGACTGGCTCATGTCGGGACTGGAGATCGAACAGCCCAAGGCATTCAAACCGTTGCCCGCTGGCCGAAAAAGTCCTGTCCCTTCCGCTGGAAATAGATCTTAAATGTCTCAAAATATCTCTGTTTTCAGCTCTGTTCCCGTGGTCTTATCTGCTGACATATGATATAATGGGTCCAGTATAGAAAGGACGAAAGGAACATGGCTTCTGACCCAAGGGAACTCCAGCTCCGGGAGCTGAAAGATATGATGCAGCAATTGAAAAAAACGGTCGGATCCCAGACGCGGATGATCGCTTCCCTGCAGGAATCCCTGGATGCGGCCAACCAGCTCGCAGCTCAGAGACTGGAAACGATCGAGTATCTGAAAAAGCAGCTTTACGGGGCATCCAGCGAAAAACGCAAAAAGCCGGAAGAGCCGCAGGCGGACGGTCAGCTCACGCTCTTTGATATGTACGCCCAGATCTTTGACGAAGCCGAGTATCACCATGACCCAAAAGCCACAGAACCGGAGCAGGTAGTAGTCGTGAAGGAACATGTGCGCAAGAGCCGGAAGACAAATGCAGAAAAATATAAGGATCTTCCGACAGAAGTGGTCGAAGTCCCTCTTCCGGGATCGGAACAGTCCTGTCCGGACTGCGGCACCCCTCTGGTCCGTGTTGGAAAGGAATACGTCCGGGAAGAACTGGTGTACATCCCGGCAACACTCAAGCTGGTGAGATATTACCGTACGACTTATAAATGTCCGGCGTGTACAGAAGGATATCATTTAGACCAGAACAGCTATAAATTTGTGAAATCTGTGGTCCCGCCGGCGCTGATCCCCCACAGTCCGGTATCCCCGTCGGTGGCCTCATGGTGTATCTATCAGAAATATGCCCTTTCGCTGCCCCTGTACCGGCAGGAAAAAGACTGGCTCCAGTTCGGGCTGGAGCTTTCCAGGACGACGATAGCGAACTGGATCATAAACTGTGTGGACCGGTACTTTATCCATGTATACGGATTCTTCCACCGGGAACTCCTAAAGAGGGGCTTCCTGATGGCGGATGAGACCAGGGTCCAGGTGCTGAAAGAACCGGAGAGGCGCGCACAGTCGCAGTCCTGTATGTGGCTGGTAAGATCCGGAGAAGACGGCCTCCCGCCGATCATCCTTTTTGGATATACGGAGACCAGGGCAAAATACCATATCGAAAGATTCCTGGAAGGATACGGCGGCGGATACCTGGAAACAGATGGATATCAGGGTTATAACAACCTGAAAAATATCAGGCGCTGCTGTTGCTGGGCCCATTATCCCAGAAGTATTATTATCCCAGAAGTAAGTCTTCATGTGGCATAAATGTTGCTTTTTACAGTATATTTCTTGAATAACGATAGTACTCCTTTACAATGAAAATGTAACTAATTCATCTCATTATAAAGGAGGCGCATATGGGAAATATAATCTTACCATTTGATGAACTGATGAAAGCAGTTCTGGAGCAATTAAAATCTCAGAAATACATGGATTCAACGTTGACTGTATATCAACGAACCTACAATCGCATCCATATTTTTCTGAATCATCATGACACGGACATATACACTCCTGAATTAGGCAAAGCATTTCTTGCCAATTCAGATGTCAGCAAATCCACCCTAGTAGCTTATGCCTGTGCAGTTCGAAGGTTGGATGACTACATTGACGGAAAACCTTATAGGTGCCATCATGGTGACTATCACGAACAGGTCCCTTTGGTGTTTGAAAACACTTTGAACGGATTTCTACAAGAATGCATGGCTAAGGGTAATAAACCGACTACGATCTGCTTAAAAGAAAGAACATGTATATCTTTTTTAAACTTTGTGGAAAATGCAGGTTGTTTTGACTTTTCCCAATTAAACACTGGTATCATATCACAGGCCTTGCTTACATTCTCCAATAAGGATGCCTATGCACGTATCCGACAATTCCTGAATTATCTTGCTGAAAAAGGCCTCATAGAGGCGGATCTTGCCAGGATTGTTCCACACTATAAGAGAGGCGCAGTACTCCCTACTACATATAGGCCAGATGAAATCAGCAGGATTGAAGCTGCTGTCGATACCAATACTACTATTGGGAAGAGAAATCTTGCCATCATCCGATTGGCATCACGGATGGGATTCCGTGCAGGCGATATTGCAAAGCTTAAACTATCGGAAATCAACTTTAGCACGGGATGCATTAGTATAACCCAGGAAAAGACAGGAATGCCTCTCACACTGCAGATGCCTTATGAAGTTGTGAATGCTATTTCAATGCATCTTGAAAATGATAAATACTCTTTAGAAGACGGGTACGTATTTCATAGCATGAAGGCTCCGTATGACCGTATTACTACAAGCATCATACGACATGTTATAAATAAATGTTTTGTTGCAGCAAATGTCAATACAGCGGGGAAAAAGCATGGTCCACATGCATTTCGGTCATCGCTCGCAAGTTCAATGGTAAATGATAATGTATCTTATGAGGTGGTTAGAAGGATACTGGGACATTCAAATCCAGATGTTATCAAACATTACGCTAAAGCGGATATTGAGAATCTGCGGATGTGTTCCATAGATCCTCCGATCCCTACAGGAATTTTCCGTGAGTATCTTTCTGGCAGGGAGGTGATCCCTCATGTTTAATAGCATTTACTCAGATCAGTTATCACAATATTACGGGCTGCGTCGGGAAACATTGAGTGAAAGTGCAGAAAAACACGAATTATGCTATTTGCGTCGCTTTGACTCGTATGTTTCCAACCGGTTGGATTCTCCCGGACACATCACGGAAGATTTCATCAACGAATGGATTGGTTCCCTTTCGGGAAAAAGCAGTTCTATTGAAAACGAAATCATTGTAATACGTCAGTTCCTAGAGTTTCTCAAATATACGGGAGAAAGTGTTGCCATACCGTCCATACCAAAAGTTCATGATGACTATATTCCATATTTATTTAGCGATACGGAATTGAATGGTATTTTCGAATCTGCTGATAACATCGTTCAAAAGGATGCAAAGTCTGATCCTTATCTGGTGATAGAGTTTCCGGTGATTCTCAGGCTCTTATATAGTTGTGGCCTTCGAATCGGTGAAACGGTTAAAATAAGTATGAACGATGTAGACCTGGATGATGGCATTCTACGTCTTATCAACACAAAAGGTAATAAACAACGGTTGGTTCCGATGTCTCCTTCCATGGCAGATATCCTATACAAGTACTGTATGGCAATGAATCTTATCGGTAGTAAGAATATATGGCTTTTCCCATCCTCTAAAAACAAGGGGCATATATCCGCCAGGGCAGTAAAATATAGATTTGAGCATATACTTCATAATAATGGCATTCAAGTCTCTAATCGGAAAAAATATGAGCGAGGTCCATGCCTGCATTGTATGCGGCATGTGTTTGCTTTTAAATCTTTTGCAAAGGCAGAACGGGAAGGAAGGCACCTTGATGATGCTGTTCCCTTCTTGTCAGTTTACCTTGGACATGAAAACATTAATGAAACGGCCAAATACCTTAAATTTAGCAATGAGTTGTTTCCGGAATCCATCGATTCCTTTGGCAGATTTATGAGTGATCTGCTGCCGGAGGTGGACTATGAAGAATAAAAAAGTTTCTTTCATGGATCACCTTGAGTGTTATTTCAATATATATTTACCAACTGTAAGGGGCTTATCTCAATCAACGATAACTTCGTATAAGGCAACATTCCGTATACTTATGGAATTTTTATATACCGTAAAAGGCATCCCTTCTGACAGAGTGGAATTCAGCACTCTGGATGACAAGCTGATCATAGAATTCTTAAACTGGCTGGAATCAGAACGTAATTGCAGTGTCAGCACAAGAAATCAAAGGCTCTCTGCTATTGCGGCATTCTCGATATATGCCCAGAACAGGGATTTTGGTTCCGCAGTTATTTTTAGGAACTGTGTGCTGAAAGTTCCAAAGAAGAAAGTTCCTCGCAAAGGGAGAAGCTCATTCACAAAGAATGAGATTAAAATCTTATTCGAATTACCTGATCCAAGGAATGAAATCGGATTAAGAGACAAGACTTTGCTGTGTTTTATGTATGCTAGTGGTACAAGAGCACAGGAGGTATGTGATTTAACAGTCGGGGACATACAGTTCTATCCTGACAGAGCCGGTATCAACATACACGGTAAAGGTCAAAAGGTGCGCCGTATAGGTATTCCATGTGATGCTTCAAATATGTTGAAAAAATATATTGTACATCGTAGAATAATAAATTACACAGAACGGCATGTATTCTCTAGTCAGAGACATGAAAAGATGTCCGTATCCTGTATTGAGGAAATATATTCCAAGTATATTGACAAGGCGAAAAGTAAGTATCCTGATATGTTCAGATACAACTACACACCACATTCCATGAGACACACTACTGCCACACATATGCTTGAGGCAGGAGTCCCACTTATTGTTGTTAAGAACTTTCTGGGACATGTATCCTTGCAGACTACTCAGATATATACAGAGGTAACACAGGATACGATGAACAAACAGCTTAAATTATGGAATGACAAATGGTTTCCCATGGATAATCCTTTTGAACACACGGATAAAAAAAGTAACATACCCGAATTCTTAAGGTAAAAAGTAGTTATTATTATTCGAGATCCAAAACGGAGAACTGCTGATTTACGCTGAGTTTGGCAGTTCTCTTGGAATAACAATACTTCTGGGATAATGGGCCTTATTCGAGAACTGGAATAAGTCCCATGTCCGGAGATATTTCATGGATGCCGTCCCAAAGGGAAAGCAGGATGACCTGAGTGTTCCCGCTGTGCAGGCAGTCCAATACTGTGATAAACTGTTTATGCACGAAAGATACTGCAAGGAACATGGGTATACTTTTGAACAACGAAAAGAATACAGAAACAAAAGATCCAAACCAGTCATAGACAGTTTCTTTCACTGGCTGGAACAACAGCATCCGGTGGTAAATACCCGGTTCGATCAAGCGGTGAAGTATGCCCAAAACCGGAAACTGTACCTGTATACCTATCTGGAAGACGGGCGGTGCAGCCTGTCGAACAATCTAAGTGAGAATGCGATCCGGCCATTTACCGTGGGAAGAAAGAACTGGCTCTTTTGTTCCACACCGGAAGGGGCCCATGCAAGTGCAGTTGCGTATACTATGGTTGAGATGGCGAAAGCCCATGACCTCAACATTTTTAAATATCTGACCTGCATCTTGGAACACCGACCAGATAAAAATATGAATGATGAACAGTTGGCATCATTGGCGCCATGGGATCAGGATGTGATCGATACCTGTAAAAATAAAATATAGTAAAATGCTTGCATCCAGATTTCCTTGCATCTGGATGCTATTTGTTATCTAGCGTACTGAGATTAGACGCTTACTCTGCATGAGGGTGCAAGACGCATTATACAAAATCATCTGCCGGAGCTTTATATCACGAGGGAAATGGAAAATGCCATGACGAAAAAAGGGATCAATCTGCCGCTGGTGGTGGATGAAAATGTGGTGGGAGTCGTGGGCATCACCGGAGACCGGGAGAAGGTGTACGGCTACGGAAGTATTGTGCGGCGTATGACCGAGATTCTCATTGCGGACAGTATCCAGAAAGATGCGAAGCGATATGAAAGAAGGCAGAGGTATTATCTCCTGGAGGAATGGCTGGATAATCCGGGTATTTCCCGCAATATGGATTTTCAGAAGAGAGCGGCAAAAATGGGCATTGATGTTACAACGCCTCACCGGGTGATGATTCTTCTGTTTAAAGAATATCAGGAGTTGTCGGATACATTTGAGGGACAGCGTCTGCTGGAGCAGATGGAGGCTTCTATACGACATGAGGCGGAACGGCAGAAAATATTGTACTTAAGAGAACCATCCCGGCAGATATGTATTCTTCCATGGTGCGCCACTGCGCATATGACGGCGGCGGCGGAGAAAATCAGCCGTCTGATTGATAAAAAATATGGGAAAAAACTTGCCGTAGGATATGACAGCGGAAGAGAAAAACGTCTGTCCATGCGGCGTTGTGTATATGAGGCGGAAAAAGCAGCGGCACAGGCACAGGCTTCCGGCAGCAGTATTGTAGGATATGATGAGCTGGATATGGAGCTTTTTCTGAATGAGATCTCTTACAATACCATGGAGGACTACATACATAAATTATTTGGAAATGTACAGAAGGAACGTCTGGCAGAATATATGAAGATGGCGGAAACATATTTTGCATGTGAAGGCTCCATTATAAAGATGGCAGAAAAACTGTACATCCACAAAAATACCGTTCAGTATAAGCTGAAGAAGATGGCGGAGGAAACCGGGCGGGATATCCGTCAGCCATCAGATACGGCGGTGTACTATATGGCATGGAAGTTTCACCATTACATGCAGTAAAGAGGGCGGAAGAGTCAGATTTGTCATAAACCACATAAAGCCACAATGAAATAATAGTTATTTGTTATAAAAAAAATTTAATTGCGATAAAACCCATTCTCTGTAATATATATTTTTCTGTTCGTTTGTTGTAAGATATGGAATATCACATTTTGACAAAACGTTGAAAAAAGAGGAGGTTACGAGATGGCTGTTTTTAAAACAAATGATAATGTGGAGATTTATTATGAGGTGAGAGGAGAGGGACGTCCGCTGTTTCTGCTCCCGGGCTGGACCTGTACTACAAAGTTCTGGCAGAAAAATGTGGAGGAGCCGGATAAGTTCAATCAGGTAGTTGCAGAGTTTGTGCAGCAGCATTAAATCAGGGAGAAGTAGTTGATAATATAAAGGCAGGGAATGAAGATGACATTACGGAAGGATGCAGAGCAGATTATAAAGGAGTCACTTTGCCGGGTGCTTCCGGATGAGGCGGTAAAACGAACGCTGGCAGAGAAAACATTTGCAAGTGGAAATATATATCTTGTCGCTGTGGGAAAGGCGGCGTGGCAGATGGCGGCGTCAGCGCAGAGTGTTCTGGGACAGCGGCTGACTGGAGGAATTGTACTCACCAAATACGGACATGTGCAGGGAGAGATTCCCGGAGTAGTCTGTTATGAGGCAGGACATCCGGTTCCTGACGCCGATTCTTTCCGAGGGACGGAGGCAGTACTTTCCATGACTGGGAGTCTTCATCCGGAGGATACTGTTTTGTTCCTTTTATCCGGCGGCGGTTCTGCTTTGTTCGAAAAACCGTTGATTCCGGAAGAGGAGCTGTCGGACATCACGGCGCAGCTCCTCGCATGCGGGGCGGATATTGTGGAAATGAATACGATCCGTAAGCGGCTGTCGGCGATAAAATCGTAGTGGCTGTCAAGAGCGCTTCTCCTTCGGGCGATGTCAAGAAGGGTGCTGTATCGAAGGCAGTCGTAGTTAGAACGACCAAGGAGATCAGACGTGCCAACGGATCGTACATCCGTTTCGACGATAACGCCGTGGTGCTTCTGAACAACCAGGGTGAAATGCGCGGTACTCGTATTTTCGGTCCCGTCGCTCGTGAGCTTCGCGATCAGTATATGAAGATCATCTCCCTCGCTCCCGAAGTATTGTAATCTTAAAAACACACATTCAGATATGTCAGTTAAATTACATATTAAGAAAGGGGATATGGTTTACGTCAACGCGGGCGACAGCAAAGGCCAGCAGGGCAAAGTCCTGAAGGTCGATGCCCAGAAGCAGCGTGCCATTGTCGAGGGCGTGAACATCAGCAAGAAGGCTACCAAGCCCAATGCGAAGAATCCTCAGGGTGGTATCATCGAACAGGAGTCGGCGATCCACATTTCGAATCTGCAGGTTCTGGATCCGAAGAGCGGCAAACCCACTCGTATCGGTCGCAAGCAGAATGCGGCAGGTAAATTAGTCCGTTTCGCTAAAAAGTCAGGGGAGGAGATCAAATAATGGCAGCATACGTACCTACACTCAAGACACAGTATAAGGAGCAGATCGTACCTGCCCTTATGAAGGAGTTCGGCTACACGAGCATCATGCAGTGTCCGAAACTCGAGAAGATCGTTATTAACCAGGGTATGGGCCAGGCCGTCGCCGATAAGAAACTTATCGACGTGGCTCAGCAGGAGCTTTCGCTCATCGCAGGTCAGAAGGCCGTGCAGACCAAGTCGAGAAAGGATATCTCGAACTTCAAATTGCGTAAGGGCATGCCCATTGGCGTTCGTGTGACGCTGCGTGCAAGCAAGATGTACGAGTTCCTGGAGCGCCTGATTGCCGTGGCTCTGCCGCGTATCCGCGACTTCAAGGGTATCAACGAGAAGTTCGACGGTCAGGGCAACTACACCCTCGGCATCACCGAGCAGATCATCTTCCCGGAGATCGATATCGACAAGATCACCAAGATCTTCGGTATGGAGATTACGTTCGTTACGACGGCTGCGACTGACGAGGAGGCTTATGCCCTGTTGCGTGAGTTCGGTCTTCCTTTCAAAAATGCTAAAAAGAACAACCAATAAGCTATGGCAAAAGAGTCAATGAAGGCACGCGAAGTGAAGCGTGCGAAACTCGCAAAGCGCTATCAGCACAAACGCGATGAGATCGCTGCCAAGGTGAAGAGCGGTGAAATGGATCACGAGGAGGCATGGATCGCCCTGTCGAAGCTGCCCCGCAACTCGAATCCGATCCGCCAGCACAACCGTTGCAAACTGACGGGTCGTCCGAAGGGATATATTCGTCAGTTCGGCATCAGCCGTATCCAGTTCCGCGAGATGGCGTCGAACGGTCTGATCCCGGGCGTTAAGAAGGCGAGCTGGTAGTGTTCTTGCCTGTCTCGACCGCCGCTGCGGAGGGATTCCCTGTCCGCAGCGACCGGGGATGGAAGCCGTGAGGTTTTCCGGACAGGTAGCAAGAAAGCGTATTCCGCCGGCGGAAGATGCTCCGAAAGGTGCGTCGGAAGCAGGCACACTGAGAGATTCATCTACTGAGGGTGTTATGCCCGTTGTAGTCAGGGGCCGGTACGCCAGATGTGCGTGCGCAGGGTCCCGTTTGAGGACCGATTTTCGGTCTGGGAACTACGAAAGAGGTGAATCCTATACGGGTGCGGAACCCAAGTAGAATTGTCGCAAAGTCGAGGAAAGTGCCACCGTGCAGGTGGTAACTTCTCGGCGGAGGGACTTTCGAACGGTTCGGTACTTGGATGCAAATTTTCAACCGTTGAGTCCTGTGACGAAGACGAGGGGGAGCGATTGGCTGTAAAGCGGTTTTTCGGTCCGTTTCGACGACGTGCGGAGAGGACTTTTCCGGGGGATTTTGAGCAGAATACATGTTGGCTCCAGTGGATGCTGACATGCTCTGTTTTCCGGAAGAGGTCTTAATTCGCTAAAAATTAGGGCTTAATTGTGAATTATTGAGAAATTATTCCTATATTTGCACGCTTTGTACCCGCGTATGTCCGTGAAAAAGTGCCTTTTGCAGGCGTCGGAAATCAGGGCATAAGGGGATGCAAAGAGGGTTGAACGTATTTTGGAAATAATTCAAACGGCTGAAAACCAAAGAGTAACATATTTTTATTAATTTTTAACTTTTAATTCATTATGACAGATCCTATTGCGGACTTTCTGACCCGAATTAGAAACGCAGTGAAAGCCAACCACAAAGTGGTTGAAGCTCCTGGCTCAAAAATTAAGCAGGAAATCACTAAAATTCTCTACGAGCAGGGTTACATCCTGGCTTACAAGTTCGACACCAACGAACAGGGCCACCCGACCATCAAGATCGCGCTCAAGTGGGATGCGGCGACCAAATCCAACGCCATCAAGAATCTGCACCGCGTGAGCCGCCCCGGTCTGCGCCAGTACGCTTCCGTGGAGAAGATGCCCCGTGTGATGAACGGTTTGGGAATCGCCATCCTTTCGACTTCGAAAGGTATTATGACCGATGCCAAGGCTCGTAAAGAGAACGTCGGCGGCGAAGTACTGTGCTATATTTACTAACATCAAATAACAACAACACAAATGTCAAGAATTGGTAGATTACCTGTAAACTTGCCTGCCGGAGTTACCGTTACGGTATCGCCGGATAACGTGGTAAGCGTGAAAGGACCACTTGGGACACTGAGTCAGAAGGTTGATTCAGACATTAAAGTAGAGGTGGGTACGCACACCGACGTTCATACGCAGAAAGAGATTCCTGCCGTGCTGGTGTCGCGTCCGACCAACCAACCCCGTCACCGTTCGCTGCACGGTCTGTACCGCGCCCTGATCAATAATATGGTGATCGGCGTTTCGAAAGGTTATGAAATCAAGCAGGAGCTCGTCGGCGTCGGCTTCAAGGCTGAAGTCAAGGGCAATATCCTGGAAATGAGCCTCGGCTATTCGCACGATACATACCTGATGCTTCCTCCCGAAGTGACCGCTACGGCCGTTACGGAGAAAAAGGGCAACCCGATCGTAACGCTGAAGAGCATCGACAAGCAGCTCGTAGGCCAGGTCGCTGCGAAGCTCCGCTCGCTGCGCAAGCCGGAGCCGTACAAGGGCAAGGGTATCAAGTTCGTAGGTGAACAACTCCGTCGTAAGGCAGGTAAGTCTGCAGGTGCTAAATAATAAACATTGAGTAAATTATGGCATTGACTAAAATAGAAAGAAGAGAGAGGATCAAGATGCGTATCCGCAAAATCGTGAGCGGTACGGCCGAGCATCCCCGTATGACTGTATTCCGTAGCAACAAGCAGATCTACGTGCAGTTTATTGACGACCTGGCCGGCGTGACCCTGGCGACCGCTTCTTCGCTGGACAAGGAAGTAGCTGCCGAGGCTGCGGGCAAGAACAAAATCGACGTGGCAGCCCTGGTCGGAAAACTGGCCGCGAAACGCGCTATCGAGAAGGGTATTTCGACCGTTTCGTTCGATCGCAACGGTTACCTGTATCACGGACGAGTAAAAATGTTAGCAGACGCCGCTCGTGAAGGCGGTCTTAAATTCTAAAGCGATATGGCAAATACCAATATGAAGAAAGTACGCACAAGCGACCTCGAGCTCAAAGACCGGCTCGTAAGCATTCAGCGTGTTACCAAGGTAACGAAGGGCGGTCGCACGTTCAGCTTCTCGGCCATCGTGGTCGTCGGCAACGAGAATGGTGTGGTAGGCTACGGTCTGGGTAAGGCTTCGGAGGTTACTTCGGCTATTGCCAAAGGCGTGGAGGATGCCAAGAAAAACCTGGTGAAGATTCCCGTAATCAACGGTACGATTCCCCACAAGCAGGAGATGCGTTTCGGCGGTTCGCTGGTGATGGTTCGTCCGGCGGCTCCCGGTACCGGTATTATCGCCGGCGGTGCCATGCGTGCCGTGCTGGAGTCGGTAGGCGTGAAGAACGTGCTTGCCAAGAGCAAGGGTTCGTCGAACCCCCACAACCTGGTGAAGGCTACCATCGCCGCTCTCTGCGAGCTGCGCGACGCTCACAGCGTGGCACAGTTGCGCGGTATCTCGATGAATCAGGTGTTTAACGGTTAATTGGAAAGAAGACTATGGCAAGATTGAAAATTACTCAAGTTAAGAGCCGCATCGGCGCCACTGCACAGCAGCGCAAAAATCTCGATGCACTCGGTCTTCGCAAGATCCGTCAGAGCGTCGAGCATGAAGATTCGGTCATCATCAAGGGCATGCTGGAGCGTGTGAAGCACCTCGTAACGATCGAGGAGGTTAAATAATTGAAAATGTTTAAGAACTGATAAACGATGGAACTCAATAATCTCAAACCCGCAAAGGGATCAACGCATCACGATAAACGAATCGGCCGCGGTGCAGGTTCGGGACACGGTGGTACGGCAACGCGCGGTCACAAGGGTGCCCAGTCGCGTTCGGGTTATTCGCGTAAGTTAGGTTTCGAAGGCGGTCAGATGCCGTTGCAGCGTCGCCTGCCGAAGTTCGGCTTCACCAATCTGAAGAGAGTGGAATTCAAGCCGATCAACCTTTCGACGCTCGAAGAACTCGCAGCCAAGAAAAACCTGACGGAGGTGACGATCGACACGCTGGTAGCTGCCGGCTTCATCTCTTCGAACGACAAAGTGAAGATCCTGGGTAACGGTGCGATTACGAAAGCCCTCACGGTGAAGGCTCACGCTTTCTCGAAGAGTGCCGAAGCTGCGATTACGGCAGCCGGAGGCAACGTGGAAAAATTGTAATAACCCGCAAAACCCAATATTATGAATGGTTATGGTTATCTGATTGTTGGTATCGTCGTAGTTGCGATCATCGCGCTGCTGGCGACCAACAAGAAATTCGTAGAAACCCTCAAGAACATATACAAGATCGAGGAACTCCGCAAGCGTATTCTCTATACGCTGGGTCTTCTGCTTGTGTATCGCTTGGGCTGTTTTGTGGTCATTCCGGGCATCAACCCCAACGCCCTGGGCGAGGGGTCGGCGCTTGCCAGTCAGTTGGAGGGCAACGGTCTTCTGGGCCTGTTGAACGTATTCTCCGGCGGTGCATTCGGCAATGCGGCGATTTTTGCACTCGGAGTGATGCCGTACATCACCGCTTCGATCATCATTCAGTTGATGGGCATCATGATTCCTTACTTCCAGAAGATGCAGAAAGAGGGTGAGAGCGGCCGCCGCAAAATGAATCAGTGGACGCGCATGCTGACGATCATCGTCCTGTTGATCCAAGGTCCTGCGTATATTACGAACCTGTACCATCAAGTACCCGAGGCATTCGTTTACGGAAACACGTTCCTTTTCCTTGCGTATGCGACGGTCATCCTGATCGCCGGCACCATGTTCATCATGTGGCTGGGCGAGAAGATCACCGACAAGGGTATCGGTAACGGTATTTCGCTGATTATCATGATCGGTATCGTGGCCCGTCTGCCGCACGCGTTGCTCGCCGAGATCAACGCCCGCTTCCAGACCTCCGACGGTAGCGCCATCATGCTGATCCTCGAACTGGTGTTGCTGTTCCTGGTCTTCATGGCTACGGTTGCCCTGGTACAGGCCGTTCGTAAGATCCCCGTTCAGTATGCGAAGCGTATTGTCGGAAACAAACAGTACGGAGGTGTACGCCAGTACATCCCCCTGAAGATGAATGCTGCGAACGTGATGCCTATCATCTTCGCACAGGCGCTGATGTTTATTCCGATGTTGTTCGCCAATGTTGCGCCCGGTTTTGCTGCGGCATTCTCCGACATGCGCGGCTTCTGGTACAACCTTACGCTCGGCATCCTGGTAGTCGCCTTTACTTATTTCTACACGGCGATTATTATCAATCCTCAAATGATGGCTGACGATATGAAGCGCAACGGCGGCTTCATCCCGGGTGTAAAGCCGGGCAAGGCGACGGTGAACTATATCGATACCATCATGACGAGAATCACTCTTCCCGGTTCCATCTTCCTGGCTCTGGTGGCGATTCTGCCGGCGCTGGCCATGAAGTTCCTGAACATTCAGCAGGCGTTCGCCTATTTCTACGGAGGTACTTCGCTGCTGATTATGGTCGGTGTGATCCTCGACACTCTGAAGCAGATAGAGAGCTACCTGCTGATGCGTCACTATGACGGTCTGATGAAGACAGGACGCATTCAGGGCCGCTACTAATTGTTGTTCAAGAGAGTTCTGAAAGAATGATATACTTAAAAACTGAAGAAGAGATAGAGCTGCTCCGTGAGAACAATCTTCTCGTGAGCCGGACGCTGGCCGAGGTGGGTCGCCACATCGCACCGGGCGTTACGACCAAGGAGTTGGATACTCTCGCCGAGGATTTCATCCGTTCGCACGGAGCAGTTCCTGCTTTTCTCGGATACCAGGGATTCCCCGCTTCGCTGTGTATTTCGATCAACGAAGAGGTGGTGCACGGTATTCCGTCATCCAAGAGAGTTCTCCGTGAGGGAGACATCGTATCGGTGGATTGCGGTACGTTTATGAAGGGGTTTGTTGGTGATTCGGCTTATACGTTCGCCGTGGGAGAAGTTGCCGAGGAAGTACGGCAACTGATGGAAGTCACCAAAGAGGCTCTTCGCAAAGGTACGGCACAGGCCAAGGCTGGAAATCGCGTAGGCGACATTTCCGCGGCTGTGCAGGAGTATGCCGAAAGTTTCGGCTACGGCGTTGTCCGGGAGTTGGAGGGACACGGTCTGGGGCGTAAGATGCACGAGGCCCCGGGTGTTCCGAACTACGGCGCACGCGGCAGAGGACCGCTTCTCAAACAGGGAATGGTCATCTGTATTGAACCCATGATCAACATGGGCACCAAGGCGGTGGTTTTCGAACGGGACGGTTGGACGGTTACGACCCGCGACCGCAAGCCGGCGGCTCACTTCGAGTACGCGGTGGCGGTGGGCAAGGACGGACCGGACGTTCTGACGGATTTCAGTATTATCGAACAGGCAATAAATAAGTAAGACTCTATGGCAAAACAAACTGCGATCGAACGGGACGGTACGATCATCGAGGCGTTGTCCAACGCGATGTTCCGCGTGGAGTTGGATAACGGCCACGTGATCACGGCCCATATCTCCGGCAAGATGCGAATGCACTACATCAAGATTCTTCCCGGGGATAAAGTGAAAGTGGAGATGACGCCTTACGATTTGAGTAAGGGGCGTATCTCGTTTAGGTACAAATAACCATTAGATTGCTTGAAAACCATGAAAGTAAAAGCATCAATCAAAAAGAGAAGCGAGGATTGCAAGATCGTGAAGCGTAAAGGCAAACTTTATGTGATCTGCAAGAAGAATCCCAAGTTTAAAATGCGCCAAGGGTAATGTTTAAACGATTAATTAAAGAAAGAGAAATTTTATGGCACGTATAGTAGGTGTAGATTTACCAAAAAACAAACGCGGCGAGATCGGCCTGACGTATATCTACGGCATCGGTCGCTCGACCGCCCGCAAAATTCTCGACGAGGCCGGTATCAGCTACGACCTCAAGGTTCAGGATTGGTCGGATGAACAGGTCGGCGCAATTCGTTCGAAGATCGCGGATATGGGTATCAAGGTCGAGGGCGAATGCCGTTCGGTCGTACAGCTCAATATCAAACGTCTGATGGATATCGGCTGCTACCGGGGTATCCGCCACCGTCTGGGTCTTCCGGTTCGCGGTCAGAGCACCAAGAACAATGCCCGCACGCGTAAGGGCAAGAAGAAGACCGTCGCAAACAAGAAAAAGGCAACGAAGTAATAATTAGAGAGTTATGGCAAAGAAAACTGGAACAGTCAAGAAGAAGGTTGTTAAGGTCGGTGCCGTGGGTATGGCCTACGTACACTCTACTTTCAACAACGTGATCATCACCATCACCAACGAGGTCGGCGACGTAATCAGCTGGTCTTCGGCAGGTAAGATGGGTTTCCGCGGTTCGAAGAAAAATACTCCCTATGCAGCGCAGACGGCTTCTGCCGATTGTGCGAAGGTTGCTTACGACATGGGTTTGCGTAAGGTGAAAGTTTACGTGAAAGGTCCGGGTGCAGGCCGTGAGTCTGCCGTGCGTACCATCCACGGAGCCGGTCTGGAGGTAATGGAGATCATCGACGTTACTCCGATGCCGCACAACGGTTGCCGTGCTCCTAACCGCCGTCGTGTATAATTCGGCCGGCAGGTGTTACGTAAAAACTATTTTATCTGATTTTAAAAAGTTAATACAATGGGAAGATATATAGGACCTAAATCCAAGATCGCCAGAAAGTTCGGCGAAGCTATTTTCGGTGCGGACAGAGTTCTCGAGAAGCGGAATTTCCCTCCCGGACAGCACGGTCTTGCACGCAAGCGCAAAAAAGTATCGGAGTACGGCCAGCAGCTCAGCGAGAAGCAGAAGGCGAAGGCTACGTACGGTCTTCTGGAGAAACAGTTCTCCCGTACGTACGAGCAGGCTGCCCGTATGGGCGGTATCACGGGTGAGAACCTGCTGAAGCTGCTCGAATGCCGTCTGGACAATGTGGTATATCGTCTGGGCATCGCTCCGACGCGCGCCGCTGCCCGCCAGTTGGTGTCGCACTGCCACATCTGCGTAAACGGCAACGTGGTGAATATTCCGTCCTACTCGCTCAAAGTGGGCGACATCGTGTCGGTACGTGAAAAGTCGAAAAGTTTGGAAGTCATTGTCGGATCTCTGGCCGGCGGTTCGAAGAGCCGCTACGCTTGGCTCGAGTGGGACGGTGCGGCTATGGCCGGCAAGTTCCTGCAGCGTCCCGAGCGCGAGGAGATTCCCGAAAACATCAAGGAGCAGCTTATCGTCGAGTTGTATTCCAAGTAGTAATTAAACAACCAATTCAATATTATGGCAATATTAGCATTTCAGAAACCTGAAAAGGTTATCATGCTCGAATCCACTTCGTCGTTCGGAAAGTTCGAATTCCGACCGCTGGAGCCTGGGTTTGGTATGACCGTCGGTAACGCTTTGCGCCGTATCCTGCTCTCCTCGCTGGAGGGGTATGCGATTACGACCGTCAAGGTTGCCGGCGTGGACCATGAGTTTGCCGCTATCCCTGGAGTGATGGAAGGTATGATCGACATCATCCTGAATCTCAAGCAAGTTCGTTTTATCCGCACGGTTGACAACCAGGATGCCGAGAAGGTATCGGTCAATGTGGCGGGTGTAACGGAGCTGACGGCAGGATATATTTCGAACTACCTCTCGTTCTTCAAGGTATTGAATCCCGAATTGGTTATCTGTCATCTGGCACCCGGTACTAAAATGCAACTCACGCTCACCATCGGCAAAGGACGCGGTTACGTGCCTGCCGAGGAGAATACTCCCGCCGATTGTGAGTTCGGTACGCTTCCGATCGACTCGATTTTCACGCCCATCAAGAACGTGAAATATTCGATCGAGAACTACCGTGTCGAACAGAAAACCGACTACGAGAAGTTGAATTTGGAGATTACTACCGACGGATCAATTCACCCGACGGATGCTTTGAAGGAAGCAGCCAAGATTCTCATCCAACATTTCATGCTCTTCTCCGACGAGAAGATCACCGTGAATATGGAGGATACGAACGGTGCGGAGGAGTTCGACGAGGATATCCTGCACATGCGCCAACTCCTCAAGACGAAACTTTCGGATCAGGATCTGAGCGTTCGTGCTTTGAACTGTCTGAAAGCCGCCGATGTGGATACGGTGGGTGACCTGGTGAAACTCAATCGCAACGATCTGCTCAAATTCCGCAACTTCGGTAAGAAGTCGCTGACGGAGCTCGACGAGCTGCTCGCGTCGCTCAATCTGAAGTTCGGCATGGATGTATCTATCTACAAACTTGATAAAGACTAACTTAAATGAGACACAATAAGAATTTCAATCACCTGGGCAGACAGGCCGGCCATCGCAAGGCTATGTTGTCGAATATGGCGTCGTCGCTGATTCTGCACAAGCGTATCGAGACCACCGTTGCCAAGGCGAAGGCTGTGAAGCAGTTCGTGGAGCCGCTGGTGACCAAGTCGAAAGAGGACACGACCCATTCGCGTCGTATCGTATTCTCGTATCTGAAGCAGAAGGAGGCCGTGACGGAGTTGTTCCGCACGATCGCTCCGAAAATCGCCGATCGTCCGGGCGGTTACACCCGCATCCTGAAGACCGGATTCCGGTTGGGCGATGCCGCCGATATGTGCATCATCGAATTTGTCGATTTCAACGAGGCTTACACGTTGGGTATTCTTCCGACGGCTGCCGAGGCGAAACCCAAGACCCGTCGCTCGCGCGGTAAGAAGGCTGCCGATGCTGCTGCCGAAGCAGCTCCGGCCACTGAAGGCGGCGAGGAGAAGAAAGCTGCGAAACCGGCTGCCAAGAAAGCTGCGGCTGCGAAGCCGGCTGCTTCCAAGGCTGCGGCCGGTGCGAAGAAAGTCGCTGCTCCGAAGGTTGCCAAGAAGACCAACGTGGGCAAGAAGATGTAATTCCGAATAACGTTGGAAGAAAAAGGACGGTGTTTCGACATCGTCCTTTTTCTATGGTGCCGTCGGACCTGAATTCATTTTTTCGTTTCGGATCATTCGGAAAAATCGAAGCGGCATAGATCTCTTTTCAGGCCGATTTCGACGCGCCTTTCCATATCTTTTTTTCGTTGTGATGGCTCCTTGTTCCCGGTTTCGTTTCACGCCCGGTTCGTATCTGTTTTTCGGATGCATGGCGCTTTTGGCCGCTGAAACTGATTCCGTTGCTTGGTATTCCCAGGACTGTCGTTATTTTGGTTCGTAACGGTTTCACAACTTTAACCCGATCGAAATCGCTATAGTTTTTTCATTTATTCGGTTGTCATTCTGGTTTGCACGGAATTTTGTGCAAGGGAATTTAATAATCTATACCGTGTCGGTGCCAATGCGATTCTTGTACGGACCGTTCGGCGGGCGGAGGGTAAATCTGGGGTAAAGGTGATACCGGTTCTGTCGGCGTTCACTGCATCGGTAATGGTAGGACTCGACTCCAGGTTACTCCTTCATTACGTGGTGTTGCGAGGGTTTCGTTTTAGGAGTTACTGTCGATGAGACGTATCGTATTGCTTGTTACAGCCGGTTGGACAGACGATTTTCTATAAAAGAGGGATAGCGGACCGCATCGGGAGGAGGTGAAGACTTGCGGGCGCGGAAGCTCTTTGTTCAGTTTTTTGTGGATGAATGGACAGATCGAGGATGAAAAAGCTGCGGATGAAATATTTCATCCGCAGCTTTCGTTAAAATTTAGTAACAAAAAGTTACGCTGTTAGATAATTTTGTCCAGCTCGTTGAGCGTACTGCGGATTTCGTTGTCCGAAATTTCATAATCCCGAAGTTTTCCGGCGAAATACTGCTCGTATGCGTATAGGTCGATCTGTCCGTGCCCCGAGAGGTTGAAGAGGATCGTTTTGGAAACGCCTTCCTCCTTCGCCCGTTTCGCTTCGCGGATCGCCTGTGCGATGGCGTGAGCCGATTCCGGAGCCGGGATGATACCTTCCGTACGGGCGAAGAGAACGCCTGCGGCCAGAGTTTCCGTCTGCGGCACGGACTGGGCTTCGATGACCTTGTCTTTCAGCAGTTGGCTCACGATCGAACCGGCTCCGTGATAGCGCAGACCTCCGGCGTGAATGTCCGACGGGTGGAAGTTGTGTCCCAGCGTATACATCGGGAGCAGCGGAGTGAAGCCTGCCACGTCGCCGAAGTCGTACTGGAACTCACCGCGCGTCAGCTTGGGACACGATTGGGGTTCGACGGCGATTACGCGGGTATTTTTACCTTTGGTCAGGTTATCGCGCAGGAACGAGAAGCTGATGCCGGCGAAGTTGCTGCCTCCTCCGAAGCAACCGATCACCACGTCCGGGTACTCCCCGAACAGCTCCATCTGTTTCACGGCCTCCTCGCCGATGATCGTCTGGTGCAACAGTACGTGGTTCAAAACAGAACCCAAACAGTAACGGGTATCCTGAGGATTTTGCAGCGCCATTTCTACGGCTTCGGAGATCGCCATGCCCAGACTGCCCGAATCGTTGGGGTTCTTTGCAAGGGCGGCCCGTCCGGCGGCTGTAATTTCGCTCGGCGAGGCATACACGTCTGCGCCCCAGGTGTTCATCATCAGCTTGCGGTAGGGTTTCTGGTTGAAGCTCACCTTGACCATGAAGACTTTCAGGTCGATGCCGAAGTGCTGCGTAGCCATTGACATCGCGGCTCCCCACTGTCCTGCTCCGGTTTCGGTGGTCAGATGGCGGATTCCCTGCTTGTAGTTGTAGTAAGCCTGCGGAATCGCGGTGTTGGTCTTGTGCGAGCCGACGGGCGATACGCTCTCGTTCTTAAAGTAGATCTTGGCCGGGGTGTCGAGAGCCTTTTCCAGGCCGTAGGCACGTACCAGCGGGGTAGAGCGGTAGATCTTGTATAGATCCTGCACCTCTTCCGGAATGTCGATGTAGCGTTCGGTGGACATCTCCTGTTTCATCAGCTCCTCGGCGAAGAGGGCGCTCATCTGTTCGAGCGTCACCGGCTCTTTGGTCGCCGGGTTCAGCGGCGGCAGCGGTCGGTTCTTCATGTCGCTGACGATGTTATACCATTGGGTCGGCATCTGGGATTCGGGTAGGATAATTTTTTTCGTTTTCATAATCGTTTGTTTTTATTATGATTGTAATTTTCAGTGTTGCGTGGAAGTTACGAAAAAAGCGTTGTCTGCTCGGCAAACAACGCTTTTGATATTTTTGACTGTATGGATCGGATTTTCTCGGCTTATTTCATACAAATACCAATGGACTCATTGTTTACCTTAAACAAAGAGTGCCACCACCAGTTCTGCGTCGAAAATCTTGTCATTTCTACTGTTCTTTGGATGCAAATGTACGCGTTTTTTTCACAATGCAACTTTTTTTTGATTTTTTTTCAGCGAGAGATTTCGGATAAAATAAAAACAGACCGGATATTATCCGGTCTGTCAATACTTTAAGACACAAAATTATTTTTGCGGAAAACCTTTGCCGATAGCCAGGAAATCGGCGGCCTTCAGCGCCGCTCCTCCGATCAGGCCGCCGTCCACGTCCTCTTTGGCGAAGAGTTCCGGGGCGTTCGACGGTTTGCAGGAACCTCCGTAGAGGATAGGAGTTTCATCGGCCGCCGCACCGAATTTCTCGCGCAGGATCGTGCGGATGTAGGCGTGGATTTCCTGTGCCTGCTCTGCCGTCGCGGTCTTGCCCGTGCCGATGGCCCAGACGGGCTCGTAGGCGATTACGGTTCGGGCGAACTGGGCCGGCGTGAGGTTGTAGATAACCTCTTCGATCTGTGTCTTTACTACGTCGAAGTGGCGGCCCGCTTCGCGTTCCTCGAGGTTCTCGCCCACGCAGTAGATCGGTTGCAGACCGTTGGCGAATGCCTGCGCCATCTTTTTGTTGAGCGTCGCCGAGGTTTCGCCGTAGTACTGGCGGCGTTCCGAGTGACCCAGGATGACGTAACGGCAGCCCAAAGCTGCGAGCATCGCGGCAGATACTTCGCCCGTATAGGCGCCTTTGTCTTCGGCCGCGCAGTTCTGGGCGCCGACTTCGATGTCCGAACTCCGAAGTGCCTCGATGACTCCGCCGAGGTGGGTGAAGGGCGGACATACGATGAAATTCACGCAGGAACAAACCTGGTTTCTGTTGGCCCGGATGTTTTCGGCCAATTCGACGCCTTCGGCGGGAAGCGTATTCATCTTCCAGTTGCCGGCAACGATTTTCTTTCTCATATTTTTGTTTTTAAGATAGATTAGACGATAGATGCAGGCGAGAACCGCTCCGGTCGCAGCAGCGGCCAGAAATCGCTGGTCCACGGGAACGACGTCGTCGGAGAGGCTGGCCAGCGTCGGGATGGCGACCAGCACGGGAAGTGCATAGTTCCAAAAGAGGAACCAGGGGCGCTGCCGTTGCCGCAACCGATGCCACACCTGCTGCCCGAGGCGGAGCCAGATCGTACCCAGCGCCAACGTGCAAAGTGTGCGGAATACCCAGCCGGGTACGATGTCGCCGAGCCGGAGTCCCGCAGCGAGTACGCTTGCGGCGCAGATGCCTGCGAGCCAGATGTTTCTTCCCGATGTCATTACCTTCCGGAGTTTACTCCTGTTCGCACCATTTTTTAACCTCTTCCATCGAAGGAGCCTTCAGCCCCAGTTTGTTCTTTTTGTTAAAACCGCACAGGTCGTTGAAGAACTTGCCCGGAGAGAGCTTTTTGAGCGAATCGGCTGTCAGGTAGCCCATTTTCTGTATGACGGGAACCCACTCTTCGGGAATACCGAGGGCGGTGTATTTCTCGGCAGGATCGTTTACGGCCTTCTTTTCGGGGCGCATTTGCGGGAAGAAGAGCACGTCCTGGATCGAACTGTTGCCCGTCATGAACATCGTCAGGCGGTCGATACCGATACCCATGCCCGAACAGGTCGGCATACCGTATTCGAGGGCGCGGACGAAGTCCATATCGATGAACATAGCCTCGTCGTCGCCCTTCTCCGAGAGGCGCAACTGCTCCTGGAAGCGCTCCAACTGGTCGATCGGGTCGTTCAGCTCGGAGTAGGCGTTGCAGAGCTCCTTGCCGTTGACGAAGAGCTCGAAACGCTCCGTGAGGTCGGGATTCGACCGATGGCGCTTGCACAGGGGGGACATCTCGCATGGGTAGTCCATGATGAAGGTGGGCTGTATCAACTCCTCCTCGCAGTATTGGCCGAAGATGGCATCGATCAGCTTGCCCTTGCCCATGGTGTCGTCGATCTCGACTTCGAGGCGTTTGCAGGCTTCGCGGAGCTGCTCTTCGCTCTGCCCCGTGATGTCGTAGCCGGTCTTTTCGCGGATGGCGTCTGTCATCGTCAGGCGGCGGAACGGGGCTTTGAACGAAATCTCCCGGCCGTCGATCTGCACGGTCGTGGTCCCGTGCAGGGCCAGGGCGACCTTTTCGAGCATCCGTTCGGTGAACTCCATCATCCAGAGGTAGTCCTTGTAGGCTACGTAAATCTCCATAACGGTAAATTCGGGGTTGTGCGTGCGGTCCATGCCTTCGTTGCGGAAGTTCTTGCCGAATTCATACACGCCGTCGAAGCCTCCTACGATCAGCTTCTTGAGGTACAGCTCGCTGGCGATGCGCAGGTATTGGTCGATGTCGAGCGCGTTGTGGTGGGTAATGAACGGACGTGCCGCCGCACCGCCCGGAATAGGCTGCAGAATCGGGGTTTCGACTTCGACGTACCCGAACTGGTTGAAATATTCGCGCATCGTGGAGATGATCTTCGAACGCTTGATGAAAACCTCGCGTACGTGGGGATTCACGATCAGATCGACGTAGCGCTGGCGGTAACGGATTTCGGGGTCGGTGAAGGCGTCGAAGGTCTGTCCGTCCTTCTCTTTCACGACGGGCAGGGGCCGCAGCGATTTGGAGAGCAGGGTCAGCTTCTGGCAGTGTACCGACAGTTCGCCGGTATTGGTGCGGAATGCGAAACCCTCGACTCCGACGATGTCGCCGATGTCGAGCAGTTTCTTGAACACCGTGTTGTAAAGCGTCGGATCTCCTTCGGGACAGATGTCGTCGCGCCGGATATAGACCTGGATGCGGCCCGTGTGGTCCTGCAGTTCGAAGAAGGAGGCGCTGCCCATGATGCGGCGCGACATGATGCGTCCGGCGATGCGGATGCCCTGGAAATTATTCTTCGCCGGATCGAAATTCTCGGCGATTTCGCGTGCCGTGGCCGTCACCTCGTAGCGGGCGGCGGGATAGGGGTCGATGCCGAGTTCCCGCAGTGCGGCGAGCGATTGGCGTCGTAACTGTTCCTGTTCACTGAGTTCGATGCTCATATTGAATGTTTTTGGGTGTTGATTTCGAATTTGCAAAGATAGTGAAAGGCGGGCGACGGGCCAAACTCGACTCCGAACTTCTGTCTTTACCGGCTACACCCGGCAAAGACCGCTTGCAGGCTGCGCTTCCGTTCATCGAAAGCTTTCGGTATTTCTTCTCCTTGCAGGACGAGTCGGCAGCGTACTCCGCACATCCGCTTGGATCGTCGGCCGTTTGGACTTGTCCGAACCGCATCCTATCTTAAATACAAAGATAGCAAAAGCCCCGGGCAGTGCCAAATTTATTTGCGATGGATCGGAGATTATTTTGTCCGGGGCGGATTTCCCGGCGAAGCTGCGGGCAGAATGGGCGTTCCGACGGGTTGCGGACGGAGTGTTTGCAGGTCGGGGATTGTGTCGGGAAACGATACGGGATACTCTTTTTCGGGCGATAATGTATCTTTTGCGAGGGATTATGTATGGAATGCGAGAAACGATAAGCTAAAAAGGCGTTATTTTTATCCTATCAATTCATTCAACCAAATTATTTTGCCTATGACCTCCAATTTTACTGCTTTTTTGCGGCCTTTTCGGGCTGCCTGTCTGTTTGTTCTGCTGACTGTGTGCTGCGGCGGGTGCAGCGACAGCGGTTCGGTGGACGAAACACCTCCGGCGGATCAGTTGGCTTTGTCGCCGTCGAGTCTTGTTTTCGACGAGCAGGATCCTGCAAAAAACGAGTTCACGGTCACTGCGACCGACGGACTGACCTGGGTGCTCCAGGTGAAGCCGTCGGCTGCCGGATGTAAGTTCAGTGCATCGTCCGGCCGGGGCAGCGGCTCTTTTCGGGTCGAACAGATGCCCGATGACAGCAGCATCGAAATCGAAGCGGTCCATACTTATAATAACGGTACGCAACTGAAGAGCAATTCGGTGCGGATAACCCGTGGAAAAGCCGTGCTCGAGCCGACCCTCGAACTTGCTCCCGAGAAACTGACGTTCGATCCCGACGATGCTTCGGCCAATACCGTTCAGGTGCGGTCGAATACCGTGTGGAGTGCCGTTGCGAACGACGAAGAGCTGGTGTTCTCCCCGGCATCGGGCGAGAACGACGGGGTGATTACCGTTACGGCGGCTCCTGCGGGTAAAACATCCGTAATTACAGTGACCGCCGGCGAAGGCGAGCAGACCGTGACGCGGCAGGTCGAGATTACATGCGAGAACGAGATTCCCGTTCCGGAGGAGACGATTTATTACGACGACTTCGATCAGACGCCTTTTTCGGGATGGGCCGATGCGAGCGCCGCATGGCAGAATCCGACCGGTCCGGGGGCGGCAGGGGTGACCTATACCTCCGCCCGGACTCGTATCAATAACGATAATTTCGGATCGTCGGGCCGCTATCCGGGAGCTTCGGGTGCGAACTACGTCCGTATCTGGTTCGACAACGGTCCGTATTTCATCGTGAATGACATCGCGCTTACGCCCGACCAGGTCGATCTGACCCTCTCTTTGGGCGCTTCGTTCACGGCGGCCGACTGTCTGATCGAGTTGAGCGGCGACGGCTCCTATTGGCAGCGGATCGATTATACCGGATCGAGGGCTTATAATATCTGGGAACGGATCTCCGTCGATTTTACCCTGGCTGTTCCCGTACAGCGGCTCTTCATCCGCTTTACGCCGCAAGGTTCGCAGAGCTACGGCGTCAATTTCGACGACTTGAAGCTTACGACCGGGCCGGGCGGACAGACGGTCGATTTGGACGGCGGCGACTACCGGTTCCCCGAGCTGCCTTCCAATTGGACCGCTCCGACTTCGTCCCAGGCTGTCGTTTCGGGCGATTATGCCTTCTTTACGCATTGGACGCAGACCGTCAATACGCGGAAAACCGTGCGGAATTACTCCTATTGTTACGATACGCGGCGCCATAACCCGATTTGGGTCGCCTATCCGATGCATGCCTGCTACCGCGAGGGCGGCTTCGGACGTACGGATCCCGATCCGTGGACGCCGGATCCGTCGCTCGATGCGGCGTATCAGTCGAAGATTTACCGCAAGGACGGTCCCTCCGGTTCGGATCCCTATCAGTATTGGACGAGCAATACGATGGCTTATCTCCAGCGGTCGGGATATTGGGGGAAGGGACATCTCTGCATGTCGAGCGAACGCGGCGGTGCGAACCAGCAGATCAACATGCAGACGTTCTATCCGACCAACATCGCTCCGCAGCCGAGTGCCAAAGCCGGTACGTTCGGAACAGTCTGGGGGTATGTCGAGGCGCTCTTTGCCGGGACGCGGAACAGCGAAAACGATATTGTAGCCGACGACGGCGTGCAAAATATGAACATCGTTTCCGATACGCTTTTCGTGGTGGCGGGCTGTTACTACGAGCATGATTACTGGCAGGAGTACGACTCTTCGGACTCCAATCAGGCCGAGCCGGACCCGGCGCAGAAACTCTGTACGATGCCGACCCATCAGTTCAAGATGGCGTTGCGTACGAAGTCGGGCAGCACGGGTAAACGGATTCAGCAGTGTACGGCCGATGAGTTGCAGGCCGTCGGTTTCTGGATCGAGACCTTCACCGACAGTCCGGAAACCAGCGCCCGCGCGGAATTGCGCCGTATCGCGGTGCCGGTCAGCTTCATCGAGGAGAAGATGGGCATGACCTTCTTCCCCGAGGTTCCCGAAGAGGTGAAGACACGGATCCCCGTGCCCGAAGAGTGGGGATTCTGAGTTTGGAGTGATAACTGTTTCGGGGAGGGACGCATTCTGCAAGGATGCGTCCCTCGTTTTTCGGATTTGAAACGGGTGAACCCCGGAAGTTTCGGAACCTGCCGGACGAGAAAATCGGGATGGGACGGACAAAACGGCAAAATATCGGTTATTTTTGCCCCGCTGAAAAAGTATGCGCCGGATGTACTGTCCGCATCGGACGGTTCCTGAATCTCCTTTGCGGGGGGCGGATCGGATTCTGTCCGAACAGGGTGGCGCAGTTTTGCTCCGGAGCGATCCGATATGCGTTTGTGGCCGTCTGTTGCTGCGGCCGGGACGAACCCGCAGACAGGATCCGTGAGCGGCGGGGCTTTGCCCGGGCGACACCCGGTATTTTTCAGTATTGACTGCTTTGAGTAATTGACTATGCTGAAGAGAAACGGATGGACCCGCAGCCGTATCGCCCTGCGGGAGTGGATGCCGGTTATCGTGTTGATGTGTTGTACTTTCGTGTTCAATACGTCGGAGTTTATTCCCATCGGCCTGTTGAGCGACATCGCGGCCGATTTCGGGATTACCGAGGCCCGGGCCGGATTGTTGATTACGGTCTATGCCTGGGTCGTGGCGCTGGTTTCGCTGCCGTTGATGCTCGCGGTAGCGAGGATGGAGTGCCGGCGGCTGATGCTCGGGGTGCTGGGGCTTTTCATTGCGAGCCACGTGTTGTCAGGACTTTCGTCTTCCTATGCGATGCTGATGGCTTCGCGGATCGGTGTGGCTTGTGCGCATGCGGTGTTCTGGTCGATCGTTTCGCCGCTGGCGGTCCGCGTCGCACCGAAGGGAGCGCAATCGGCTGCATTGGGATTGATTATCACGGGAACGTCGATTGCCATGATCGTCGGTCTGCCGCTGGGTCGCGTGATCGGACTTTACGTGGGATGGCGGACGACCTTCTTCTTCATTGCTGCGGTCGCGGCGGCCGTTTGGCTGTTTCTGGCGGCGATCTTTCCCCGGGTCCCGAGCCGCGACACCATTTCGCTGCGCAAGGTGCCCTCTCTGCTGGGAAACCCCGCTCTCGTGGGCCTCTATGTGCTTACCGTTCTCATGGTAACGGGCCACTATACGGGGTACAGTTACATCGAACCGTTCCTGGCACAGGTGGCCGGGCTGGACAACGACTGGATAACTTGGGTGCTGACGGCGTTCGGATTGGTGGGGATCGTCGGAAGCTTATGGTTTTCGCGCGATTATGAAAAACGTCCCTACGCCTTCATGCGGTTTGCCGTCGTGGGTATTGCGTTTTTCCTGCTGTTGCTGCGCCTTTCGGCTTTCGGGCACTTTCCGGTTGTCGCCCTGTGTATCTGCTGGGGGTTGGCCATTACGATTTTCAACCTGGTTTTTCAGTCGGAGATCATTCGTCTGGCTCCCGAGGCGACGGCGATCGCCATGTCCGTCTATTCGGGGATTTACAACGTCGGAATCGGTGCCGGGGCACTCGTAGGAGGATTCGTCTGTACGCACGCTTCGATTGCCCGGATCGGTTATGCCGGGGGTACGATCGCATTGTTGGCGGCGCTCTTTTGCTTGGTGCGGTTGGTGCCGTTATTGAAAAGGAGCCGGGGCTGATTTCGAACGAAGAACCGGAAACGCCCTGCCATCGGAGAGGTGGCAGGGCGCTGTGTCTTTCGGGGTGCCGACCGGAGCGGTCGGATCAGCGGTGCAAGCTGGTCGGGAGCTATTCAGCCTGTTGCTTCCCGCTCGGATCGAGGGGCTTGAAAAAGCCTCTTCCCGATTTTTTATAGAGCCAGAGCATGAAAAGACCCGTCAGGATGCCTACGCCGGTGCCGAGCAACAGATCGACGGGGAAGTGTTTGGCCAGGTAGATGCGCGAGTAGCAGATCAGGAGGGTGGAGAGAACCATCAGTCCCGTGAACCACCGCCGGCGGCCGACATTACGACGACTGCCGCGATCGTCGCGGCGTGGGAGGATACGGTGCCGTATTTCCCGGCGACGGCTCCGGCGGGAACGTGTACGAGGCTGTTCGGTGTGGGGAGCCCGGCATGCCGCCAGGCGAAGAGCGAGTCGGCCGGAATGTCGAGTCCTTCGAGGGCCGGAGAGAACATCGGGCGCCAGCGGGGAGGAAAATCGGCCCAAAGGTGTTTCAGGGGACCCGAGTGCTTGAAGATGCCGCAGAGCATGTCCGAGAGCACCAGGGCGAGAGCCAGCGCCGCGAGGAAAAGCAGCGTGTTGCGCCATCCGTAGCGCCGGCAGACCAGCCAGAGTATCAGCAGGTAAAAGGGAATCCAGATCGCCATGCCCGAGATGAGGGTCATGATCCGGTCCAGGCAGGGACCGCCGTCGAAATTGAGAGCCAGAAACAGGGATTCGTCGCAGGAGTGCATAGGTCGTTTAGAATTGGAAGTAGATGAAAGGCTGGATATCGCTCGACTTGACCTGCATCACCAGCCAGATGACGCACGCGGCCAGGAGAACCTGTACGACCGTCGGCAGGGAGGTGACGAATCGTTGCGCCCAGCGGTCGCAGCGGTCGGGAAGCATGTGCAGCAGGTAGCCGATGCCGACGAGCAGGAAGATGCCGGCATAACCTTCGAGCACCTGGGGGATGACCGAAGGATTGAAGTTCGTGAAAATTTGGTGGAGCATCAGCTGCACGGTTTTCATCGATTCGGCACGGAACATCAGCCATCCGAAGCAGACCAGATTGAAGGTGAAGAAAATGCCCGGAATACGCCAGAACCACCGCATTTCGGCTCCTGTGGCTTTGGAGCCGGGAACGACGCTCAGCCAGAGCTTGTGCAGGGCCAGCGCTATGCCGTGCAGCGCTCCCCAAAGGATGAAGCGCACGGCCGCCCCGTGCCACAGACCGCCGAGCAGCATGGTGACGAGCAGGTTGAAATAGGTGCGGATACGCCCCTTGCGGTTGCCGCCCAGCGAGATATAGAGATAATCGCGCAGCCACGTGGAGAGCGAGATGTGCCACCGGCGCCAGAATTCGGTGATCGTGGCCGATTTGTAGGGGGCGTCGAAGTTCTTCGGAAAGCGGAAGCCCAGCAGCAGGGCGATGCCGATGGCCATATCCGAGTAACCCGAGAAGTCGCAATAGATTTGCAGGGCGTAGCCGTAAATTCCCATCAGGCATTCGAACCCGGAGTAGAGCAGCGGCTCGTCGAAGATACGATCGACGAAGTTGAGTGAGATATAGTCCGAAATGACGGCTTTTTTGAATAAGCCGATGAGGATCAGGAATACGCCCATGCCGAACATTTCGCGCGTGACCCGCAGCGGATTTTGTCGGATCTGGGGAATGAAGTCTTTGGCCCGGACGATCGGGCCGGCTACCAGTTGTGGGAAGAACGAGAGATAGAACAGGTAATCGGCCCAGTTGTTTAGGGGTTTGAGTTGTCCCCGGCAGATGTCGATCGTATAGCTCATCGACTGGAATACGAAGAACGAAATACCGACCGGCAGGAAGATGTTCTGGAAGTTGAGGAACCCTTGTCCGAAGAGGTTGTTGGCGATTTCGATCAGGAAATTCGTGTACTTGAAATAGCCCAACATGCCCAGATTGACCAACACGCTCAATCCCACGAGCCAGTATTTCGCCCGTTGCGTCCGTACTTTGTAGATGGCATGGGCGATCCAGTAGTCGCTCACCGAAGCGAAGACGAGCAGCAGGAAGTAGATGCCGCTCGACTTGTAATAGAAGTAGAGCGAAAAGAGGATGACATAGACGATGCGGGCCATCGGAGCCCGGCGGGTGAATCCGTAGAAGAAGAGGAATCCGGCGAAGAGGAAAAGGAACAGCCCGCTGCTGAAGATCAACGGCTGCGATGCGTCGTACGTGAGCATCGAAACCAGCTTTTCCCCGATATTTTCCACCGTCTGGATCATGTCCGGGCGTTAGGGTTTTTGCATACGGGGCCTGGCTGCCTGGCGCAGCATCATTTCCAGGTGCGAGATTTTCCGGGTGTCGATGACGTTGTCATGCGCAACGGGCGTGAAGGGAGGATGTTGTTCGGCACCTCGGTTGATGGCGTCGTACAGAGCCCAGGCTACGCGACGACCGCCCGCGAAATTGATGTGGGTGTAGTCCTTTCCGGCCCAGCCGTTGGCCACGAATTGCGCCATGCCGCCGAGCGATTGCATGGCGTCGTAGGCGCTCCAGAAGGCTGCCCCGCTGTTTTGCGCGGCCTGTCGTTGGGCCGCAGCCATGTAGGGTGCCGAATCCATTGGGACGAATCCCGAGTCCGACTTCACGCTGCGGTCGCTGACGCTCATCACTAATACGGCGGCCGTAGGGAAGCACTGCCGGATGTAGGCGATCATCTTCTCGATCTGTTCGCCGTATTTGGCGAAGGAGCGGATGCCCGGTTCCAGGATGTTGAGGCCGTATTGCAGGATCACCAGGTCGTAGCCGAGCATTTCATTGATCTGGGCATTGACCGTGGGCGAGGTCCAGAACATCGCCTGTCCGTTGTTGCTGCGGATCGAATAGTTGTCCACCACCACGCCGGGCGCCGATTCGAAGATCGCACCGTAGCCGATCGCTCCTGCGGCACCCGACAGTACCTTGAAACTCAACGAACGGATGTCGTCATGGACGACGATCTGTCGCACGGCGGGCGAACCTTCGATGTCGAACGTACGGTTGTCCCGATCATTGACGGTCACCTCGATACGGCTGTCGTCACGGCTGACGAACAGGATCCGGGCCGTGCGGCAACTGTCCAGGCAAGCCCGGTCCGATGAACCTTCCCAGCGAACGGAGGCTCCGTCCGAAGGTTGGCAGAGCCAGCCCGAGATGTAATAATAGTCGCTGATAGCGGCGGGGGTGTTTCGCCGTTGCATGATGTTGTAGGAGTCCCAACCTTTGGACTGGGTTTTGATCGTGCGCCGGAAGCCGGTCAGCGGCGAAGCCATCGGAGCGAAACCGGCCCCGGAACCGCCGAACCGGAGCTGCAGCTTTTCACGCAGGTCCGAGGAGAGGATGTCGCCTTCGACGAACGAGTCGCCCATGACCGCGATACGGACAGGAGCGTCGCCTTTCTGCAGTTTTTCATAGAAGGCCGTGAGGCGGCTGTGTCCCGTCGTGTCGAAATCTTCGATCGGGATCAGCGTCGGCGACAGCCGGACCGAATCCGGAAGCCGGGGTTGGGCAGTCGTATCGTCCGCCTCTTCCCGGAGGTTCCATTCGTAGGTGGTCGGGGCGTGTTGAGGCACCGTGTCGGCGATCTGGCGGGCGACCTGCGTCAGGTCGATGTGGAAATCCGCATCGTCCAGATCGATCGCTTTTTCGGCTTTTTCGAGGTCTTCTTCGAAAGAGATGAGGTCGGACAGGATGTTAGCCCTGCGCAGACTGACCCCGCCGAGCGTTTGCGGCGGTATCAGGCTCAATCCGATGAGAACGGCGATGAGCAGGGTGACGGCGATCCAGCTCCGGTGTGTGTAGTCCTTTTCCGGGGCCATCAATCACGGCGTCCTAAAATCATCAAAACGTAATAGAGCAGCGACGCTACGGCACTCAAGGCCGCTACCAGGTAGGTGCGGGCAGCCCACGAGAGGGCTTCCTTGGCTTGTCCGAGCTGTGCGCCTTCGAGCGTGTGGCTGCTCTGGAGCCAGGCGAGGGCCCGCTGCGAAGCGTTGTATTCCACCGGCAGGGTGATGATCGAGAAGAGAGCCGATACGCCGATCATGCCCACGCCGATCCAGCAGAGCAGTTCATTCTGCGTGGAGGCCAGGATCACCAGGCCGATGATGATGACGAACATTGCCATACGCGAGGAGAACTGCACGATGGGTACCAGCTGCGAACGCAACGCCAGCGGAGCGTAGCCCTGTGCATGCTGGATGGCGTGCCCGCATTCGTGGCAGGCGACGGCTGCCGCCGCGACGCTGCGGCTCGAATAGACCGCGTCGCTCAAATTGACGGTCATCGTCTGCGGATTGAAGTGGTCGGTCAGTTGTCCGCTGACGTGGGTGATCTTCACATTGTGGATCTTGTTGTCGCGCAACATCTTTTCGGCGACTTCCGCACCGGTGAGTCCGCCGGGGAAAGGCACTTCGGAGTATTTTTTGAAGACGTGTTGCAGGCGGGCCTGCACGATGTAGCCGATTACGCCGATCACGATAATCAGCACGAACATGCCCATCGTGGCGGCGTCGTACCGCGACGCTACGGGCTCCGTGGTGTAATAACCGCTTTGGAGCAGGTTGAAAATCAGCAGCATAATTTTTCAATTTCAGTGTCTGCGCTTCGATTTTTCCCGGACATATTCGGCCCCGGATTTCGAAGACGGACAGGGTTGTTATTTCGTATTCCGGCAGGTGTAGTATGCACCGGCCTGTTGAGCCGGCATCAGTACTATATCATTAACGTTCATGTGGGCCGGTAATTGTACGATCCAGGCGATCGTTTCCGCAATATCCGCGCCGGTCAAAGGTTCGACGCCGGTATAGGTCTTGTCGGCTCGCTCTTGATCGCCGTGGAAACGCACCAGCGAAAATTCGGTTTCGACCATGCCCGGACGGATCTCCGTGACCTTGATGCGGTGGCTCAGCAGGTCGGCACGCATGGCTTGCGAAATGGCGTGTACGGCGTGTTTCGACGCGCAATATACGGCGCCGTTTTCGTAAGGCTCGGTTCCGGCGATCGATCCGATGTTGATTACGTGTCCCCCGCCTGCGGCGATCATTTTGGGTGTGATGATGCGGGTGACGTAGAGCAGTCCCTTGACGTTCGTGTCGATCATGGCGTCCCAGTCGGCCGTGGAGCCCTGGTCGATGTGTTCGAGTCCGGCGGCCAGCCCGGCGTTGTTGAGCAGCAGATCGACCCGATCGAGCGGTTCGAGGTGTTTTCTGCATTCGGCTTCGCTGCGTACGTCGAAACAGAGCGTGCGGCAACTGCCGCCCTGCGCTTCGATGGCAGATTTGAGCGCTGCCAGCCGTTCGGCGCGGCGCCCTGTGGCGATGATGTCGTATCCGAGGGCTGCGAGCCGTAGCGCCGTAGCGTGTCCGATGCCCGAAGTGGCCCCTGTAATTAAAGCTTGTTTTTTCATAATGGTCGGTTTATCGAACAAAAGTAAGAAAAATTTATGTTACTTTGCATGAAAAATACGTGCAAAATCGGAAGAGGGTGAATCTCGAACTGTTCATAGCGCGCAGAATCGCGCGTAACGGACCCGGCAACCGTCCGGGTGTGATGGTTCGTATCGCCGTGGTCGCGGTAGCGTTGAGCGTGACGGTGATGATTCTGGCTTTGGCCGTTATCATGGGTTTCAAGCGGGAAATCACGGATCGTGTCACCGGCTTCTCGGCCCAGGTCGAGGTCGCTGATCTGCGAAGCGCCGGGTCGATCGAGTCGGTGCCGGTACCCCGCAGCGAACAGCTCGAGAGGGCGATCCGCTCGGCAGGCGAGGTCGTACGGCTCGCTCCCTATGCCGTGAAGGGGGGCGTGGTGAAGACGCCCGATGCGATTCTCGGCGTGATGCTCAAGGGGGTGGACGGCGGTTACGATTGGTCGTTTTTTCGGGACCATCTGCTCGAGGGCGAGTTGCCCCGTGTCGGGGATTCGATTCGCACCAAGGAGATTTTGATCTCCCGGAGCGTTGCCCGGGAGATGGGGCTTGTGCCCGGCGATAAGGTCGAGATGCTTTTCGTCGAGTCGGAGAAGAGTCCGCGCCGCGATCGGTTCAAGGTGTCGGGTATCTATGCGACCGGGATGGACGAATTCGACCGGAGCGTGGCGATGACCGATTTGAGAAACGTGCAGCGGTTGGCCGACTGGTCGTCCGACGAGGTGTCGGGCTACGAAGTGACGCTCGCGGATTTCTCGCAGGCGGAAGATTTCTCCCGCCGGCTGAACGATATGTTGCTGGATTCGGATCGGGAGGCTTTTTGGGACCTGACGGCCCGCAGTGCGCAGGAGCGGTTCCCGACCGTGTTCGACTGGCTCAAGACGCACGATGTCAATGCTGCGGTGATCCTGGTCATCATGGTCGTCGTGGCCGTGTTCAACATGGCGACCGCGTTGCTGACGCTCGTGCTGGAGCGTACACGTATGATCGGTCTGTTGAAGACGATGGGAATGAACAGTGCGTCGCTGCGCCGGATTTTTCTCTACCGGGCCTTGATGCTCATCTTGCGAGGGGTCGTGTGGGGCAATGCGATCGGTTTGGGAATCTGTCTGTTGCAATATTATTTCCACCTGATCCCGCTCGATCCCGAGGGTTATATGCTGTCGGAGGTGCCCGTCGCGTTCGGCGTGGGGTGGTGGTTGGCGCTCAATGCGGGAGTCGTGGCCGTGATTTTAACGTTGCTGATGCTTCCGGCTTCGATCATTTCACAGGTCAAACCGGTGGAGGCGATCCGTTACGATTCATAAAGTACATAAAAGATGAAACCATACGATACAGAGCAGGACAAGAAAGAACAGGTGCGCGAGATGTTCGACCGCATCGCTCCGGCGTACGACCGGTTGAACCACACGCTTTCGTTTCAGATCGATAAATTGTGGCGTCGGCATGTGGTGCGGATCGTGCGGCGGATGCAGCCCCGGCGGATTCTCGACGTGGCGACCGGTACGGGCGACCTGGCGCTGGCGATGGCCCGCCGCATGCGGGGCGTGCAGGTATTGGGCGTCGATCTTTCGGAAAATATGCTTGCGGAGGCCCGCCGGAAGGCGACGGCCTGCGGACTGGACGAACGGGTGGTGCTTTCGCTCGGGGATGCGGAGCGCCTGGAGGTGGCGGATGCGTCGGTGGACGTGGTGACGGTGGCTTTCGGAGTGCGTAATTTCGGGGATCTCGGAGCGGGGCTCCGGGAGATCGCCCGGGTGCTGAAGCCCGGCGGGAAGGTCGTTATCCTGGAGTTTTCGACCCCTCGCAATCCGTTGTTCCGAAGGGTGTACGGTCTTTACAGCCATCGCCTGTTGCCCGCTATCGGCGGGATGATCTCCAAAGACCGCAAGGCATACGAGTACCTGCCTGCTTCGGTGGATGAATTTCCGGCTCCGGAATGTTTTATGGCGATGATGCGCGAGGCGGGATTCAAGGATTGCAGGGCCCGTTCCCAGAGTTTGGGAATCGCGCAGATATATACGGGAGAAAAATAGGACCTTCGCGTGAGAACCTTGTTGAAATACGTATTGCCGGTGTTGTTCGCCGCACTCTTGAGCGGATGCGGCGCGTCCCTGGCCCGAAAGGTCCGGATCGGAGAAGAGGTGGCGGTGCGTCAGTACGGTACGGTGGGTCTGGATTTGACGTTTGACGTGGAAAATGCGTCCCGCCGCACGCTGCGGCTCGAGGAGGCTGAATTGGAATTTTTCACCGGAGCGGGTTCGCTGGGACGTGCCGTGTTGAGGGGTTCTGTCGAAGTTCCCGGGCGGAGTCGCGGCCCGGTGTGCAGTCGCTGGAAATTCGATTTTCCCGATGCCGCCGCCGGAATGGTCCTTCGGAAGCGATTGGAGGAGGGGGATTACGCCCGGCTGGAGGTCGAAGTGCGGATGACGCTGCGGGCGGGGGCCGTGCGGCGCCGTGTTTCTTTCGAAAGGATGCCTTTTTCCGAATTTTTGAATATCTTTGCAGAAGATAGGATGCGCCTCGGATAAGCTCAAGCGACCGACGCTCGAAGCATGCGTCAAGAACACTTGCAAACTCTGCCATGCAAGGAGGAGGAAAACAGAACGTTAGGTTCGGCTTGCCGTGTGCCTTTCCTTATTTTTACCGAAGATAGGAGATACGCTTCGGGAAACTGGGAGCAGGTTCCTGCCGTTTTCTTCTCGGCTTTCACTATCTTTGCAGAAGATAGGATTCGGTTCAGCAATCTTTGCGTGCAAGCCCGCACGATTGCTCTCACCTTTCACTATCTTTGTCCGGGAGGAGTTTCCGTTCGAATAGTGTATCCGGGAAGTTCCGACTGGTTTAAGAAAATAGTGACTATGTATAGGATAATCGTTTCATTGCTGTTTGTTTTCGGATTGTATGGTGGCGTTTCGGCCCAGTCGCTCGCCTCTTTCAAGGAGCGTCTGTCGCAGCCTGCGGGTTCGGCAGCCGTTACCGTAGTGGAGCACGGGGATGCTGCGGGCGTCGTGAGCCGGGAGAGCCAGAGCAACGACCGCATCCGGTTCAAAGGGTATCGAATCGGTATTTTCTTCGATAACGGAGCGGAGGCCCGGGCCAATGCGCTTGCCGCCAAGCAGACGTTCGAAACCGCATTCCCGGATATTCCGGTCTATCTGGTTTATGAAAATCCCTATTTCAAGGTTTCTGCCGGAAATTGCGTCACTTCCGAGGAGGCGATCGTGTTGCTGGGCAAGATTCGCAGCCAGTTTCCGGAGGCTTATCTAATGCGTGAAGATCTCACGGTGGCCGACCTGATTCGTTAATTTTCCAAAAGATTAAAAATAACGAAAAAAATTTGATAGATTCTACCCGAATCTATATATTTGCCGCGTTAAAAACCTTTAATAATTAAAACTATGAAGAAAGTTTTATCTCTGATGATTGTCGTTGCTGCCGCTGCCATGGTAAGCTGCGCCGGCAAACAGGCAAAACAGGCTGAAACCGTTGAAGTTGAGGCTACCGAGGTCGTAGAGACTCCTGCTTGCTGCGAGGAGCCTGCCGCTTGCGAGAAAGCCGATAGCTGCGCAACGGCCTGCGAGACTCCGGCAGAAACTCCGGCTCCTGCTGAAGCTGCCAAGTAATTTCCCTTTTCGGAACTTACGGGAGTATCCCCAAAGGATACTCTTTTTTTATGCCTCTTCCCCGGCGGGAGAGGTATTTTTTATGAAGCGGTGTTGTCCGGTGTCAGATCTTGCGGGCACGCCAGTTGCCGTAACGCATATAAAGATAGGAAGCCGTGAGGGTGCAGCCGTAATAGACGTGGTCGGCGGTCCAGCAAAGTGCGACGTCGGCATGCAGTCCGTAAACCAGCAGCGCCGTATAAGCGACATAGACGATGCTGGTGCAGGCGACGATCGTGAGGGCCGTGCGGGTGTTGCCCGTACCCGATACGCTGAATTGATAGATGAAGGCGGCCGTGCAGGGAATGTTGGTCGTCAGCATTACCCAGAGCGAAGGGATGGCGTATTCGATCAGAGATACGTCGTCCGTATAGATGCGGAGCGTCCAGTAAGGAATCGCGGCCGCCAGGATGCAAAGCGGGAGGACGAAGCAGAAACAGAGGCGGATCATCTTCCGGCAGAGGGGCATGATCTGTTCGGTATAACCCGCGCCGATCAGGTTGCTTACCAGGGAGCTGGTTGTCGAGGCGAAAGCGTTGATGAACATGAAGATCAGCGACGATACGGCCCGCACGATGTTCGTGGCGGCCAGGTCGCGCTTGCCCAGATGTTCGATGCAGAGGAAGAAGAGGAACCACGCGAGGAAAGCCACGCCCTGTTGGATCATCACCCAGACCGAAAGGCTCAGGATTTGTTTCAGCAGGGAAAAGTCGAATCCTGTGAATCGGAATTTATAGCGGCGCCAGTCGGTCCGGTAGCGGGTGTAGAGTATGTAGAAGAGAGCGGATACACCTTCCGAAATAGAAGAGGCGATCGCAGCGCCGGCGATGCCCATTTCGGGGAATCCGAATTTTCCGAAGATCAGCAGGTAGTTCAATACGACATTGGTGAGTACCATGACGATCGAGTTGATCGTCAGGATGCGCGTGCGGGTCGTGCCGACATAGAATGCCCGGAACATCGACCCGACGTAGGCGAAGAAGAAACCGTAAACCCGGTAATCGAGGTACCGGACGGCGGCTTCCCGTACATCGGGAGCTTCGATCAGGGTACCCATGATGCGGGCTACGAAGACTTTCGAGAGGATGAACAGCACGAGGGCCATCAGCAGCAGAAACGCCGTGCTCTGCATGAACAGAGGCCCGATTTGCGAATACTCCTTGGCTCCGTTGCGGCGGGCGATGAGAATCTGGGCGCCGATGCTGAACCCGAAGCCCAGCATGAAGATCATCAGGTAGAAGATACCCGCCAGGGCCGAAGCCCCCAGCTCCGCTTCTCCGACGCGTCCCAGATAGGCCGTATCTGTCAGTCCGATCAACTGCTCCATCAGCAGGCAGACCAGCACCGGGAAGGTGATTTTCAGGATTTTCTTGTTCGTGTAACGCATTGGAAACGTCGGTTTCAGTGCACAAAAATACTCTTTTTTCCGCAATCGTATTTATAACGGGCTGTTTTTGGAAATTTGCAGGACAATACCCCCTCGAGTGTTGTCCGGAACAAAATATTTTATAGTTTTGTGGTGTCGGTTTCGTCCGACAGACATATTTTGATGAAAGTGTTTCGCTTTTATCCTTGATAAGAAATCTGACAGTTTCAAGCAAGACGAGGATAACGACAACACTCATCATCTGTTTCGGTATGTGTACATTATTCCAATCACCCCATACTGAGCAGGTGTGGGGTATTGTGTTGGTTTATTCGTCTTGGGTTTTGTCAGAACCTCTTATCAGATAAACGAACGGCTCCACACTTTCTTTTTTATCCCCTAATTATAACCCGCCATGTCGGAGCCGGGTGGCAACAGACTTTTATAATTATGAAAAAAATGCTTGCTTTATTGGCCGCCTGTCTATGGTTGGCGGGGTGTAGTGGTGATGGACCGGATGGAGGGTCGGGGAATTTGAATATTGTATTCGACTGTTCAATGCCGCTGCAGGTTGTTGCCGGTGAAACCTGTGAGGTTGGATATACGTTGGAAGGGGCGAGTGAAAATGCACGAGTGAGGGTTGTCGCTCCGGACGGCTATTGGGTTGATGTCATCGAAACGAATCACTGGTCGGGGAAAATCGTTATCTATCTGCCCGATACTGCGACGGACGAGCGGATTGTCGTAATCCTCTCCGATGAAGGGAACGAGACAGTAAGCCGTTATATCGATTTAGAGGTCAAGGCGAAATCGGATGTTGTTTTTGATCTTTCCGCCAACTCCTACCTTATCGAGGCTGAAGGCACCTCTTTGCAAGTAACGCTTATTACGAACATCGATTACACGGTTGAGATTGCTGAGAAAGATCGGACGTGGATCAGAGTGGAGACCTCCCGTACCGATCAGCGAGAAGAGTCGCTCGTATTCTCTTTCCGCCCCAATTCCGATGTGAAAAGCCGCCAGGCTACGGTTAGACTGGTGGATTCCGAGGGGAATTTACTGGACAGTATCTGTTTTACACAGGCTACTTCGGGCTCTGTCAACGTCAGACTCGAACGTGCCGATGTCTGGACCCAGGTGATTTGGTTGTCCGGCTCGTGTGCATCCGATGTTGCGCAGGCGGGCTTCCGTTATCGGAAACAAGGTGATAAAGAGTGGGTGGAAGTTGCCGGAGCGGGTTCGAGCAACGGTTTTTCTGCACACGTAGAAGCCGAACCAGAGACGACCTACGAGATAATGGCCTGCTGGCGAGATGAGGAGAGTCGGATTCATATCGTGACTACGCTGCCCGCATTGAAACTCCCGAACGGCGACTTTGAAGAGTGGAATTTCTCGGAGGAGGGGGCGTTTTGGGCAACTTCAATCGTGAGGGGTTACCCAGAGATGGGATTGCCCCAACCGACGATTCGCCCCGGGAGTTCTGGGAAATATGCCGTGAAACTCCAGAAAGAAGAGTGGGATAGTATAGTAAAAGATTTATATGGAGGGCATATTTTTACTGGGATAAATGTAGATCCTGCTGCTGGTAGTGGTGTTATTGGGGTGCTTTCAATGCTTTGGAATATTTACGGACAGCTTTTCGAAGCGACACCGACTGCTTTGCGGGGGTGGTTGCAATGCAGGAACGTGATGAGTACAGATACGAAGGAGCAGGAGGCGACAATTAGGATCGCATTGGGAACATGGTCTCCGGTACCAGATCATGACGTTAAAATCCCGGAGCATCCTGTTGTTGATCAATATCTTGAAGAGGCCTTGGATCCATCCTGTTCCGATTTGATTGCTTACGGTGAATTGCAAGTGGCTGAGGATGTCGATTGGCAGCAATTTACGATTCCTCTGGAGTATTTGCGAACAGACCGGAAGCCGACTCACCTGATAATTACCTGTGATGCAGGCTCCAGAATCCTTTGCCTGGATGATTTCGAGCTGCTTTACGATTATAATTTTTAACTCGAAAATAAAAAACTATGGAACAGAAAAACGGACAATCGGTTTATGAAGTAATGACCAAGTATGCCGGAGAGGTGATTGCGGAGATGGCGGGTGAAATTTTTACGACCCGCAATTTTATCGAGGCATTTGCCGATAAACATGAAATTATCTATGTCGAGTTATTATTTGCGGCCTATAAAAACGATCGGTCGCGTGTATTTCATCGGGTTCATTCCCAAATCGGAGCGTATTTGTCCGAGAATCAGGAGAAACTCGACATAAAGAAGACACGACGGTTGATGACTCGTAATCCGTTCGGACGGGAGAATGAAGTGCAGGAGTGGCGGAAGAAGGAGTGATTTTAGTGAAATAGTGGGTGTTTTAGGCTTGAAGCAGGCTTCTAATTAAATTGCTAAAAGTGTTTAATACGATGGATGCTTTTGTGGAAATTTTACTTGGGTTAACACTTGCGGGAATAGTTGTGTTACTTGTATGGCGGAGGCACTTGAAGAAGAAAAAGGATAATATGCGAAAGGAATCCTTGTCAAACGATGAATGTGCGTCGGCGGTTGATTTGACTTTATTTCCGGAGGTAAAAGATAATTCCGAAGAGTCGTTGTTGATCCATTGTCCTGCTTGCGGATTGGAGGTGTCGCGTTATGCTCCGACATGTCCCCGATGCGGACATTCGATTTACTTGATAAGGCCTCTCCAACAGGAAACGGTGATAAAGGTTATTCCGACGGATCAGAGGAAACCCGAATCGACCCGGGAAACCACTGGATGTCTCTCTTCTTTTTTCGGTTATGTTTCTTTGGTAGTAGGAGCCGTTTTGTTTAATTTTATCGGTTATTTTATCGTTCTCGTTATTTTAACCCTTTGTGGGGTATTTAGTTTCGGAGAAGCGGTGTTTTTATTGCTCGTTGGAATTGTGTTGGCTTTTCTGTTTTGGCCGCTTGTCGCGTCATTTGCATTGCTGAATTTTCTCGATTGATATAATACGATGGAATTTTACGGATAAAATGAGGTGAATAAATGCATAGCGGCGACCTTTTAAGGTCGCCGCTATGCATTACCATAACATTATTCTATTTTTCGAGCCGGCCCTTGTACTTGTCGATCTGGCGTTTGAGCGCTTCGATCGAGAGATCGACCGCCTCCTCGAAACTTTTGCCCCGGCTCTCGGCCACCAGGTCGTCTCCCGGAATATGGAGGTTGATCGTGGCGACTTTATTTCCGAGTTCGTGGTCTTTATCCAGTTTCAATATGACGTCGGCTCCGATAGCCCGTTCGACAAAACGGTCGAGTTTGTCCATTTTGTGCTCTACGAATTCGACCAACTTCCTGTCGGCGTCGAATTTTACGGATTGAATTTGTACGTTCATAATACTATGTTTTATAAGGTTCGTTATCTGCGGAACTGTGCTCCGGCCGATCAATTCTGTTGTTTTGTTTGCTCCGCTCCGTTTTTCTCGCGCGGGTGAGCTTTGGAATAGATCTTCTGCAACTTGGCGATGCTGTTGTGCGTATAGACCTGCGTCGCCTGCAGGGACGCATGTCCGAGCAATTCTTGTATCGCCCTCATGTCGGCGCCGTTGTTGAGCAATTCGGTGGCGAAGGTGTGCCGGAGTACGTGCGGACTCTTTTTGCCCTGAACGCCGCCCTGTCGCAATTGGCTCTGTACGGTCCGATAGACGGTGCTGCGGGAGATTCGTTTTCCTTGCTGATTTAAAAATAGTGCTTTTTCTTTAGAAATGCAAATTCCCTGCCGGTCAATTTCGTCCAAATAGTGCAAAATTTTTTCCCGGACGGGCGGCAGGATCGGGACGATACGCTCTTTATCGCCCTTGCCACGGACTTTGAGTGCGGTATAGTCGCCCGAGAAATCGTCGCGGTCGATACCTACGAGTTCCGCAAGCCGCAGTCCGCAACTGTAAAACAGGAGAACGATGAGCGAATTTCGGACAAATTTGAATTCCGGACTTTCGCTCTCCCGGTCCAGTTCGTCGAGAATCCCCTCCATGCGTGTCGAGGGAACGAATGCCGGGATTCGCCGGGAGGTTTTCAGTGCGTGGATGCGGTACATGACCTCTTTGTCGATTCGCCCCGTACGGTGGAGGTAACGGAAGAAACTCCGCAGGGAGGAGAGCTCCCGGTTCATCGAGGCGGCTCCCAGATGTTTTGTTTCCGTACGGTGCACGATCCATTCGCGGACGTCTTCCACGGTGATTCGCCGGGGATCGAAATCCGCTTCCGGAACATCGAGCCACTCAAGGAAGTTTGTCACGTCACGGCGGTAATTCTGCACCGTCAATGGGGAAAAGCGGCGGACCGTCGCTAAGTATTGCAGAAATTCTTGGAGCATGAAACAAAGATACTGTTTTTCTGTCGCATTTATAGAACGCGATCGGAGAAGAAATGCGTACGGACCCAATGGGAAAATTTTGTCATCCGGAAAAGAGGAGCGTCGTCGGACAGTGCGAAGGGGTGTGTCGGAGTATTGCGTTCGTCAGGGATGACGCCTTGTATGGAAAAAGCAAAACCCCGTCAGAGGAAACTCTGACGGGGTTCTGGTGCCCAGGACAGGAGTCGAACCTGCACGCCTCTCGACACACGCACCTGAAACGTGCGCGTCTACCAATTCCGCCACCTGGGCATCATGGAATTACGGTGTGCAAAAGTAATACTTTTTTCTTAAATGCAAATATTTTGGGGCGATTTTTTCGAAAAAAACTACTTGTTGAAGTATTTATAGTGAAAAATCAGCAGATAAACCACGGCTACCGAGATATAAGCATCGGCCAGGTTGAAAACTGCACCGAAGAAGTAGTTGCGGCTATCGACCAGGAAATCGAGGAATCCGGGAACGCTGTTCCACTGAAAGAGCGGAAAGTAGAACATATCCACGACTTTGCCCATCATGAATCCTGCGTAGTGGCCTCCGAAATGGGCGACCGTGTCGGGTGTGGAGGCCGAGAAGATCAGCCCGTAAAAGGCGCTGTCGATGATGTTGCCGATCGCTCCGGCCAGAATCAGCCCGAATCCGATCAACACTCCTTTGGGCGCTTTTTTGCGCATGAAATGGCGAATCAGCCAGATCAGTGCGACGACCATGCCGATCCGGAAAAGACCTAAAAGCAGCTTGCCCCAGTCCATCGTTCCCGGCGTGGCGATGTGCATGCCGAAGGCCGCACCTTTGTTTTCGATGAAGTAGAGCTGAAACCAGTCCGGGATGAGTATGATGGCCTCTCCCAGAGTCATGTGGGTTTTCACCCATATCTTGAGGGCCTGATCGAGGATCAGCAGCAGAATGACAAGGAGTGTGAGTTTTTTTCCGTTCATGACGCTTGTTTTGGATAGGGGCAAATTTACTTAAAAAAATCGGTTCTTGACAAAAAAGATAGTTTGCGGGTTTCGATTATTCGTATTTCCTAAAAAAATACTTACCTTTAATGGCTGAATTTGCCATCTTATAGTATCTGCCGTGTGAAAATCCATTCGGGATATTTTTGAAATCCTATTCGAAATGAAGTGGAAAATGGATGGCGGGTTCTGAGAGCAGGATTGTTGAATGTATTAATTTAATGGTTATGAAAAAAGTTTATTGGACTCTTGTCGCAATTTTCGTTGCGGCCGCTTTAGGTGGATGTGTAAATGATCCGACCGAAATGGAGAATGCGCCGGACATGAGCGCCGGAAGTCGTAAAATTCTTACCTCGGCGGAAGCGGAGGCGGGTGAGTTACTTGTGAAATTTTCGAAGGAGTCGATCGCTGCTGTCGAGGCGGGAGTGACGCGTTCCGAATCTACGCGTACGGGTATTCAACCTTTTGATGCGGCTCTGAAAGAAATTAGTGCCGTATCCGTTGAGCGGGTAATCCCTGTGGTTGAGCAACATGAGGCCGACGCTCGGGCTTCGGGGTTGCACCGTTGGTATCGGGTGAGGTTCAACGATCAGGTGTCGCTGGACGAAGCAGCTCGCAAATTGGCCGCTGTCGAAGATGTAGAGGTTGTTCAATATGACGGATATGTTGCCCGGAATTTTACGGAAATGTCGGCTGTACCTTATAATAATGTATGGAGTTCGGATCGGGACCAAATTAATACGCGTAGCGGAGAAACTCCCAAATTCAACGATCCGATGTTGAATAAGCAGTGGCATTATAAGAATACGGGAGATGAAACGCTGGTGAGTCCTATTAAGGAGGGATGCGATATCAATGTCGAACCCGCATGGGAATTTTGTACGGGCGATCCTTCGATCATCGTCGCCGTCATGGATGAGGGGGTAATGTATAAGCATGAGGACCTTGCAGCCAATATGTGGGTCAATCAGGCGGAATTGAACGGTCAGAAGGGAGTGGATGACGACGGTAACGGATATGTCGATGACGTCTATGGCTATAATTTTGCCAAAGACCAAGGGGATATAACGTGGACGGATCCCGAGGATAGCGGTCATGGAACGCATGTGGCGGGGACGATCTCTGCCGTGAACAACAATGGTATCGGCGTCTGCGGTATCGCGGGCGGCAGCGGAAACAACGACGGGGTGAAGATTATGTCTATTCAAATTTTTGCCGGACGGTATCAGAGTACGATAAGCCGGAATGTTGATGCGATCTATTATGCAACCAGTATGGGGGCTTCTATCCTGCAGTGCAGTTGGGGGTTGATGAGTGGTGCGATCAATTCGGATGAACAGTATTTGGACGAAAGAAGTATTGAAGCCAATGCGTTCGCCCATTTTATTAATACGAAACGTCCGGGTAGTCCGCTCAACGGCGGTATTATCATTTTTGCGGCTGGTAATGAAGCAGGAGCCTGTGGTTATCCTGCGGCATATCCTTCGGTGGTTTGTGTGACTTCGCTCAGTACGGATTTTACGCCTTCGGTCTTTACGAATTACGGGATGCCGGCAGATATTGCTGCGCCGGGCGGTGATCTGTATTATCACAAAAATCACAGTGATGCCGGTCAGGTTCTTTCGACGGTTCTGAAATTGGATGGTATGTATGCCTACATGTCCGGCACGTCGATGTCCTGCCCGCATGTTTCCGGTGTCGCGGCCTTGGGTCTTTCGTATGCCAAACAGTTGGGTAAGACGTTCGAACCGGATGAGTTCCGTGATATGGTACTGGCTTCGGTGAACGATTTGGATCCGTATCTGACCGGTGTCAAGAAACATAACAACGGTACGATGAACCTAGTCGAGTATAAGGGGAAAATGGGTTCGGGTATGATCGACGCCTACAAGATGCTGATGGCTGTACGGGGTACTCCGGCGATCACGGTCGAGCAGGACAAGCCGACGACGATTTCGCTGTCGAAATATTACGGGGATGTTACTGCACTTTCTTGTATGCTGGAGGTGAGCGATGCGGTGAAAGATAAGTTGGGGCTTACGTTCACTGTCGAGGGTAACAATGCTACGATTACTTGCTCAAAGCAGAGCGCCGGTCTTGTGACGGTTAAGAGCTCTGTCGGTGGAACGTCGATGAGCCGCGAGGTTGCGATCATTTGCCGTGCGAAGGCGGCTTCGAACGGCGGTTGGCTGTAAGCCTCTCGTTGATTGAAAAATGGCGGAGCGACTGTATGGTCGCTCCGTTTTTTTTGATTATATATTCAAAATGCAACCGGCTCTGTGCTGGGCCGACTGCGATGTATGCTTCGACCTTTCCTCGATGCTCCCTTCTTGAAGATTGAGGTAGAACCGAATAACGGCCTGTGGGTTGTGGGTTATCGTTGAAATCGAAAATATTTCAATGTATCGGTATCCGACGGTTGCTTATTCGCCGCATGCGGCTATGTGTGTAATTCGACTCTCCCTAAATTTTTCTTCGGAGGGAATTTGTCCGTTATACTTTCAATGAGGGACACAAGCGGATATAATTATATCTATTATAAATAGGTATCTGGATGTAAATGGAGAAAAATTACATTTTTCGATATAAAAATCATTAAAACATTTGCAGATTCCAAAATAATCCCTACCTTTGCATCCGCATTTGAGAAAAACAGTTGCTCGAATAGAAGTTTAATCCGGTTTTCGGATGACGGAGCAAAAAAGGAAAATGCAAAAGTTCTTGAGAAAAGATTTGGTGGATTGAAAAAGATTACATATCTTTGCAGTCCGAAACGTGATGGAAAATCACGGCTCTTTTTGAGATTGGTTCTTTGAATTACTGGTAATATTGAGAGAAAAAGAAATGTAGTATTTATCTGTCAAATTCCTTTAAGGAAATTAAGTAGTCAGGACTCTAACAAAACATTATTCTTTATACAATGGAGAGTTTGATCCTGGCTCAGGATGAACGCTAGCGGCAGGCTTAACACATGCAAGTCGAGGGGCAGCATAATGGATAGCAATATCTATGGTGGCGACCGGCGCACGGGTGCGTAACGCGTATGCAACCTACCTTTAACAGGGGGATAACACTGAGAAATTGGTACTAATACCCCATAATATCATAGAAGGCATCTTTTATGGTTGAAAATTCCGATGGTTAGAGATGGGCATGCGTTGTATTAGCTAGTTGGTGGGGTAACGGCTCACCAAGGCGACGATACATAGGGGGACTGAGAGGTTAACCCCCCACACTGGTACTGAGACACGGACCAGACTCCTACGGGAGGCAGCAGTGAGGAATATTGGTCAATGGACGCAAGTCTGAACCAGCCATGCCGCGTGCAGGATGACGGCTCTATGAGTTGTAAACTGCTTTTGTACGAGGGTAAACGCAGATACGTGTATCTGTCTGAAAGTATCGTACGAATAAGGATCGGCTAACTCCGTGCCAGCAGCCGCGGTAATACGGAGGATTCAAGCGTTATCCGGATTTATTGGGTTTAAAGGGTGCGTAGGCGGTTTGATAAGTTAGAGGTGAAATTTCGGGGCTCAACCCTGAACGTGCCTCTAATACTGTTGAGCTAGAGAGTAGTTGCGGTAGGCGGAATGTATGGTGTAGCGGTGAAATGCTTAGAGATCATACAGAACACCGATTGCGAAGGCAGCTTACCAAACTATATCTGACGTTGAGGCACGAAAGCGTGGGGAGCAAACAGGATTAGATACCCTGGTAGTCCACGCAGTAAACGATGATAACTCGTTGTCGGCGATACACAGTCGGTGACTAAGCGAAAGCGATAAGTTATCCACCTGGGGAGTACGTTCGCAAGAATGAAACTCAAAGGAATTGACGGGGGCCCGCACAAGCGGAGGAACATGTGGTTTAA
>ENA-OPCL01000246-OPCL01000246.1-human-gut-metagenome-genome-assembly--contig:-NODE-246-length-48625-cov-5.929380_pt1 | contig 48625 bp, 53 predicted proteins | sample MGYA00241251_ERZ501482 | MGnify/ENA primary metagenome ERZ501482 (study PRJEB25962, sample SAMEA2042581) | human gut metagenome | biome: human gut; feature: human-associated habitat; material: faeces... | reverse complement strand
AAATCAAAGAAATGTGATATTTCCACTTGACAATCGTCATTTCATAACAGTTGTAGTAATAAGTAGTAAAGATAGTCATATAGTTCATGATTATATTAACAGGAGGAAATTATGAAAAAGACCCTATCGTTTAAATCATGCATTATCGTATTCTACTTACTTGTATTTATCGCATTTATAATAGAGAAAAGACCTATTCTAAGTAATAGTACACCTTACTTCTCTAGAATAGCCAATGCGACTAATCTTGTTCCGTTCTACTATGATCCTAATTCAAATTATCAAGCGTTACAAATGAATATTATCGTGAAGATATTCTTAGTGATGCCAATCGCATTATATTATGTGATCAAGAAGGATTGTACATTAGGACAGTTAATCACATTTATTCTAGGTGCTAGCTTTATTTTCGAAGTAGCTAAATTACTTTCATTAAGAGGCTATTTTGATGTTACTGATTTCTTCTATTATATGGCAGGTGCTGCCCTTGCTTACTATATCTATAGAAGTATCAAGTTCTTTATCAAAAAATAAACAATTTAACATCATGAACTAAAAAGGAGGAAAATCAATTGATTTTCCTCTTTGTGTTTACTTTTCATCTTGATCTGGGATAATAAGCGAAACTGCATGTCTTAAACATTCAACATGAACAGGGAAACTCTGTCCTTTTTCACCATCAATATCATAGACAATATCCTCATCACAACTGATTGTGATATCCTTTGCCTGAACATAACGAATCATTGGATTTTGAGGATGAAGATTACGCTTATAATCCATAAAGACATTAAGTAGTTCAGCTACATTCCCTTTTTTAATAATAATAAGATCTAACTTACCATCACTTGTAGAAGCATATGGAGTCACTCCTGGAAATCCTCCTACATGAGAACTATTCGTAATCATGAATAAGGCAGCATCTTCTTCAAACTCTATTTCATCTGCTTTTACTTTAAGATGAAGTGATAAGCCTAACTGTTCAGGTAACATCTTCAATCCATTGATATAGTAGGCAAGAGGACCAAATTTCTTCTTTTCCTCTTTCGTGACAAGAAATCCAATATCACTAAACATACCACCACTTAATACATTCGCAAAACAATGATCATCTACATAACCTGCATCAATCTTCTTTGTCTTAAAACGAGCAATCATATCACGGAATGCTTCTGGTGTATTAGGAAGATTAAGGTAAGTCGCAAAGTCATTGACAGTACCTGCTGCTAGTATCGCAAGAGGAATCTTAGATTCACTCTTAATAAGTCCTGTTATGATTTCATTAATAGTACCATCCCCACCTACTGCCACAATAAAGTCATATTCATTTTTAGTCAGTCTAGCAGCACGTTCTAATCCATCGTTCTTACCTCTAGTAAAGTAAGTATCAATCGTATTCACATTAGTATGAAGAATTAATTGACCAATAAACTGATCAATAGATTTCTGGAATGCATGTGTACCACTAGAAGGATTAATGATAAACAAACACTTCATATATTATGCCTCCTTAATCAATTCAAGAAGTAACTTAACACCCTTTTTCATAGAATTAATACTACAGAATTCATAAGGACCATGGTAGTTATATCCACCAGTACCTAAGTTAGGACAAGGAAGTCCCATAAAACTTAAATTAGCCCCATCAGTGCCACCTCTAATAGGAGATGCAATAGGATCAAGTCCTATATTAATCATGGCCTGTTTTACCTTATATACAATATCAGGTGTCTTATTGATAACTTCAATCATATTCTTATATTGTAAAGTAAAGTCAATATCAATATAATTGCCATGATTGACCTGATTTAAATAAGAAGCAGCAAGCTGCATTGTATGAATCATATCATGCATATTATCCATGTCATGATCTCTTAGAATATAAGTCATCTTAGCTGTAGAAACATCACCTTCCATATGATGAAGATGATAGAAGCCTTCTTTATGTTCTGTTGCTTCAGGACGCTTATTATCACCAAGCATTGTATCAAACTGACGACCTAAAGTAAGAGCATTCACCATCTTACCTTTAGAATCACCTGGATGATAACTCTTACCAGTAATAGTGACATCAGCCTTATAGGCATTGAAGTTTTCAAAACTGAATTCATCAATTCTACCACCATCTACTGTATAAGCATAATCAGCACCAAATCTCTTTACATCAAAGTTTTCAGTACCTCTACCTACTTCTTCATCAGGAGTAAACGCAATACAGATATCACCATGCTTAAAATCTCTATTCTGGCAGATATACTCTACCATACTCATAATAATAGCTATACCTGCTTTATCATCCGCACCAAGAAGTGTAGTTCCATCAGTTGTAATTAAATCATCACCCACAAGACCCTTTAATTCAGGATTTGTTTCTGGATCTAAATACATCTTCTTTTCTTCATTAAGAATAATACGTCCTCCTGGATAAGAACGGATAATACGTGGATGAATATCATGTCCACTTGCATCTGGGGAAGTATCCATATGGGCAATGAATCCAATTGCTTTCATAGGCTCATCAGAATTACTATAAATTTTTCCGTATACAATTCCCTGATCTGTTCTTTCTACTTCATCTACACCTAAAATCTGCATTTCTTCACTTAAGAAATCAGCTAAATCAAATTGTTTTTCTGTAGAAGGAGATGTTGTAGAAGATTCATCAGACTGTGTATCAAAACTCACATATTTCAAAAATCTCTTTTCAATCAACATAAAATAACCTCGCTTTGTTTATTTCTTTCATTTTAACATAGTAAATAGTTTTTGTGAACTTGCATAATTAACTAGACAACGCCTATTGTTTTCATTATTATGGGGTAGGTGATAAAAATGAAATATTATGCCGTAAAAAACGGAAGAGTACCAGGTATTTATAACTCTTGGGCAGAATGTCAGAAGCAGATTCATGGCTTTAAGGATGCTTCTTATAAGTCCTTTACATCACGCACGGAAGCAGAAGAGTTTATTTCTGATAAAAAAGAAATGCCTCAAATGGAACATGGGTTAATTGCTTATGTAGATGGTTCTTTTAATGCGAAAAAGAAAGTATATGGTTATGGTGCTGTATTAATTGATGGACAGCAGGTCATTAAACGTCTTTATGGACATGGAGATAATGAAGAATGTATATCTAGTCGTAATGTCGCAGGAGAAATATTTGGGGCACTTGCAGCTGTAAAGTATGCAGTAGAACATCCTGAATATGATGGTATTGTGATTTATTATGATTATATGGGTATTGAAAAGTGGGCTATTGGAGAATGGAAAGCTAATAAAAAGCTGACACAGTATTATGCTGATAAAATGGCTAAATACCGTAAACAATTGCCTATTGTCTTTATGAAGGTAGAAGCCCATACAGGAGACTTCTATAATGAACAGGCAGATCAGTTAGCAAAGAAAGCAGTGGGAATTGAATGAGTGAAAAAATAACAATCTTTGATATTGAAGAATTAAATAATGATCCTGTTAGTATCTGTTCTATTGGAATAGTCGTATTGGAGGATATGAAAGTAAAAGAAACATTCTATTCACTTATTAGACCTCCTAAATTGACTTTTGATCCTTATCGTTATAAGGTTCATAAGATCAGACCACAGGATTTAAAGAAACAACCCACATTTCCAGAAATTTGGCCAAAGATTAGTCAATATTTTGAAAACAGTATTGTGATATCTCATGATATCCAGTCAGATCTTAATCATTTATTGGCAGTGTTTAGAAGGTTTCGTATAAGAAAGCCTACTTGTTTCTTATCATGTACATTAGTACTCGCCAAGCTATTTCATCCTGAATTACAAAAGTATGGCTTAGGTTCTCTATGTGATTATTATTCAGTGGAATTAGAGAATGCTCATAATGCATTGGCTGATTCTTTAGCATGTGCAGAGCTTTTAAAGAAGATGATGGATGAACATCACTATACAAGTCTTAAAGAGCTTCACGAGAAGGAAAATGTCCCTTTAGGACGTATGACAAGTTCTTCTATTGAACCTCTTGTATCAAGTGATAAGGTACAGGAAGTAAAGATGGGAATACAGAAAGAAACAGTTGCTTTCACGGGGAAACTTGCTCATACAAAACAAGAAATAGAAGCATTTGTAGAACAGGATGGTATGACACCATCATTCCATGTCACAACACAGACAAGATATCTCGTTATTGGGAAAAAGGACTACAAGCAGACAAGATATCAAAAAGGCAATAAGAAGATTAAAAAAGCTATGACACTATCAAGACAAGGTCAGGATATTAGAATCTTACATGAAGACCAGTATATTGATATGGTAAGAAAAAGAACTCTTAAGGCATAGAGTTCTTTTTCTTACACACTATTTTAAAAAAATGACGCTTTTTTTTATTGTAAACAGGATAAAAGTACAGTTTGGTGCACAAATACGTCATTTTATTTAAAAAATGTATTGAAAACGCTTCTAATATTTGATAATCTTATTATAGGTGATTAATTATGGCAAAGACTTCAAACTATTTATTTAAACTTGATTTAATGATTTTAAGCTTATTGAAAGAAAAAGATCAATATGCGTATGAACTAACTAAAGAGATTGCAGAAAAATCTAAGGGTCGCATTGAACCAAAGAATGGTACTATGTATCCTATTATCTACAAACTCATTGAAAATGGCTATATTTCAAGCAATACAATCATTTACCACAATAAAGCTAGAGTGTATTATCACTTAGAACCAGCCGGAAAGGAATATTTAGACAAGATTATTGTGGAATTTGATGAACTAGTGGATTGCATCAATTCATTTATTCACAAAGATTAAAATAGAGTTTCCATGATGGAACTCTATTTTTTTGCATAAAAAAGAAATAGGCAAACGCCTATTTCTTGATTTCTTTATAACTGATAGCGAAAGGTCCAGTTTTAGTAACGATTGTGATTGTATCGCCTTTCTTATACTCTTTAAATTCTTTTGCGGTAGCACGATAAGTAAATTTCTTTTTACCTGTTTTTACATTGAAATGATATACCTGTGAGAACTTAGTTGCATAATGTTCTGTCTTAGTAATAACACATTCTTCTGTATTAGTTACCTTTGCAAGAGGATCATTGATCCAGCATAATGCAAGTGGAATAAAGATAACTAGGAAGCATGTAAATAATGCATCTCTAGGTAATCCAGCTTTTTCACCAATCCAGCGATAGAATACAAAGATAATTAAGAATACAATAATTGTTGCATAAATAACAGGTCTTGTATTTTCCATTGCATATTTAGTAAATAGAATTAACCATCCTGTAATAGTAGGGATAATAAAGTTACCGAAGAACAATCCATACAATTCTTTGATTGCTGGCTGATTTCCTTCGGCAGTTAGACCTAAATAGTAAATACCTGCAAGTACTGGAACAACGATAGAAATTAATCCACCCACAACAAGAGAATCAAGAGCACCAATCATACCAGCCACTAATGACACTAACTGGATAAGTGTTAATACAAGCATCACTGGTTTAGTAACTGATACAGAAGGCATATGACTAGGTGCTTCCTTTGTACCTTCAATATCTTCATAAGGGATCTTATGATCAGTACATTCTTCAACTAATTCAGCTAAATCAGCCACTTCAAATTCTAATGAAGAAAGCTGTGCAATCACTCCTTCTTTAGAATAAATAGTAAGTGTCTTACCATCATCTACTAGTTTAGTAATGTCTTCATAAGCATACTTCTTTTCGTTATTACCTTCTTTAAAAGTAATATCATCTTCAGTCATCATATAAGAGAAAGTCTTCTTCTTGTTCACCTTTAAAGTGATATAAATCATAAGTAGAAGCCCGATGACACCAAGCCCTGTAATCACATAATAACCGTCTTTTGCTTCTATAAAGCCAAGAACTAACATGATAATACCAAATACAGGACAAAGGAACTTCATTGTACTAATATGAAATAGTAAACTATCCTTATATGTTACGTCTCTATTCATTTGTTTACCTCAACTCCTTACGTATACAGTATATATTACATTAATTTTAGATGTAAACACAAGCGATAGTTGATAAATTATAGCCTTATTAAGGTGATTTATGGTAAAATAAATCTATATGGAGGTAAAAATATGAAAACTCTTACAGTTGCAGTGCCTTGTTATAATTCACAAGATTATATGAGACATGCTATCGAACCATTATTAATATGTGAAAATGATATTGAAATCTTAATCATTGATGATGGTTCTAAGGATAAGACAGGAGAGATAGGAGATTTATTAGAGGAAGAATATCCTGCAACAATCAGATGTATACATCAGGAAAATGGTGGACATGGTGAAGCAGTGAATACTGGTTTAAAGAATGCAACCGGACGCTTCTTTAAAGTATTAGACAGTGATGACTGGTTTGATGAAGCATCTTTAGTTAAAGTGATTCAGACATTAAAGAAACTTGGTAATGATGTCGATATGATGATCTGTAACTATGTCTATGATAAACCATCAAAGAATACACAGAAGCCTATTCGTTATACAAATGCATTACCTGAAAATAAGATTTTCAGATGGTATGATGTGAAATATTTCTATCCATCACAGAACCTATTAATGCATTCAATTATCTATCGTACAGAAGTATTACGTGCAAGTGGTCTTGTACTTCCTAAACATACATTCTATGTAGATAACTTATTTGTGTATGAACCTATTCCATTTGTTCAGACTATGTATTATCTAAATGTTGATTTATATCACTATTTCATTGGTCGTGATGATCAGTCAGTGAATGAAACAGTGATGATTAAACGTATTGATCAGCAGATTAGAGTGAATAAACGTATGATTGATGCGATTGATATTGATAAGCTTAAATCACGTAAGATGAGAAAATACTTAATCAAGTATCTATCTATGATTACTACAGTAACTACAGTACTTTGCGTAAAGAGTGGTACAGAAGAAAACCTACAGAAACGTAATGATTTATGGGCTTATATGAAGGATACAAAGCCTGCCGTTTATAAGGAAGTAAAGAAGACTGCATTAGGTCTTGCTATGCAATTAAATGATCCACTAGGACGTAAACTAATTGTTGGTGGATATAAACTTGCACAGAAACTATTTGGTTTCAATTAACAGTGATTCTATCACTGTTTTTTTATGTTGACTATTACCTACTGAATCGATAGAATAAAATTTGGGTGATTAAATGATTAAGAAATTCATAAAGACTCATGAACATGCATGGGTTCTTGTCTATTTTGTATTTTATATGCCTTGGTACTTTGGCTTACAACAAAGAAATATTAGTCATTTCTTTGATATGTATGTAGGATTAGACCGTATCATACCATTTGTACCAGCATTTATTATTCCTTATATCTATTGGTTTTTATTTGTTGCAGGAACTTTGTTATTCTTGTTTTTCTATGATGCAGATGAATTCTATCGTGGCTTTTCATTTCTAGCCTGTGGTATGACTATTTCACTTATCATATTCACAATCTTCCCAACAACATTCTGTCATCGTCCAGAAGTACTTACAGGGAATGCCTTTGAACAATTCTGGTTAAGATTTATTTATGGGGCAGATAAACCAACTAACGTATTTCCGAGTATTCATGTATTTAATTCAATAGGATGTGCGATAGCACTCATTAAATCAAAGAAATTCAAAGATAATAAACCAATGCATTTGTTTGCGATTATCTCAGCAGTACTTATTACATTATCTACAATGTTTATCAAACAGCATTCATTTATGGATGCTGTAGCAGCAAGTATAATCGCATATGTGCTCTATCAGCTCATTTATAAGAGAGAACATCCACGTTTACGTCAATTTGTATATTCTAAGTTTCCTAATAAAGGCTAAAGGTGTCAGTAAAATGACACCTTTTTAATCGCAATAGTTTATTATGATTGAAAGTTTTGCGGTTTAAAACCGCAAAACTATTGTTGAAATGGTAGTTTTGCGATTCCATATACATGGAAGAGGTGATTGTATGATAGAAAAACCACTATATTTAGACAAAATCATGCCTTTTGTAGATACTCCATTTCTGAAAATATTGACTGGAGTTCGACGTTGTGGTAAATCAACAATTCTGAAGATGATTATTAAAAAACTAAGAGAAGAGAAGCATGTGGATGATGAACAGATTCTTAGTTATCGCTTTGATTCTATGGAATATGAAGATATGACTACAAAAGAATTGTATGTGGAATTGAAGTCAAAAATAATACAATCAAAAAAGGCAATATAGAAAAGGTACTATATTGCCTATTATTGATCAAATATGAATGACTCTTTCACAAAGCTTCGCAATATCTAGATCATGTGTCACAATCACTACAGTGGCACCATTATGATGATATTCTAATAATAGATTCATCATCATTTTTGTATTTGTTTCATCAAGTGAACCAGTTGGTTCATCACATAACACAATCTTTGGCTTTTTAAGAAGCAGCTTACAAAATGCGATACGCTGGGCTTCTCCACCAGATAATGAATATATTTTTCTATTCTCATATCCTTCTAGTCCAACAGTAGTTAGTGCTTGCTTTATAGCATTCATTTTTTCTTTCTTATTGAGTTTTGAATACTTCAATACAATATCAAGATTCTCTTTGACGGTATAATCATCTACTAGAGCATTGTTTTGAAACATATAGCCTATATCATATCTCATAAGTAATAATGCATCTTTCTTATTTGAGATTGAATGATGGTTAATGATAATTTCTCCATCGTCTACCTCTTCTAATAACCCTGTGATATTGAGTAGTGTAGATTTACCAGAACCACTATTTCCTACAATTGCGACAAGTTCATTTTTTTCTATAGTGAGATTAAAATGATCAAAGATTGTTTTTGTATCATAGTGTTTCGTTATGTTTTTTAATTCAATCATTTATAAAGTTCCTTTCAATAGATGAATGATATTCTTTCTCTCAAATTTCTTTATGGAAAGTACATAAGTCATACCCCATAGAATCATAAGAATCAGGTGAATAATAAGAGTGTAGATGAAATAAGAATGACATAATAAAGAAATCAAGAATGTCGATATAAATAAAACAACTGTTGATTTCACAAAATAGAAATACTTGCTAAGAGGTGTATAACCTTCCATTGTCTCTATCGCAAGAAGTGATGCATGATACTGGATGAATATATGAATATTCTGGTAAATCATTAATATCATTAAACTGATTAATGCGACAGAAATCATAATAACCGCAATAAAGAGTGTTTGTTCTTGATGATTTAAAAAAGACATTTCATCATATGCGGTAATGATTTTAGAAGCATATTGATTTAAACTATATTTCTTTAAAATGGACTGAATTCTCTTTTGAGAGCCTTTGATCTTATAAGGATTATATTTATATCCTAGAATGACATCATAATCTTCAGGTAATCCATTTTCATTTGTAAGAACCTGTACAACAGGATTTGTGATACTGTTTGAATAATCAGATACGATTAAAGAGTTATAAGTAAAGAATTTCTGATTGTCTTTATAATAGATAATCTTAATACCATGTGGTGTATCAAACATAGCCTGTGTCATCTTATATATCTTCTTTTTTGAATAGTTTTGAGGTGCTAAGACTACTCTTTTCTTTTCGTCTTCACTAATACGAATAGAATGTCCATGTATATCTTGAATCACTTGTTTCTTTAGATAGTTTGTATTGACATAGGCCATACTTGTAAATGTATAGGTTTCTTTGTCATATTCATTAAAGTCTGCATAGAGACTACCAAGATGATTGAATTCTTGATAAAGTTCTTTTTGTTTGTTTAAAAAATTCTGACTAGTAAACAAGTCACTATTCTCTACATTGGAGACTTCACTCAAGATAGAATAATGTTTCATTGTATTCCACTCATTATGATTATTCATTCTACTTAATAGTGAATAACCAGCCTCTATTCCAATAGATGAGAGAAATAGAATAACTAAAACCATTATGAATAAGACAACTTGATTGAAATAAATGATTGTTTTAGATGGACCTTTGTTTTTGAGGAAGTCTATCGCTTTCACTTCTTTAAAGTGATTGATCATAAGAACACATATAATCAAAGTGAGTGATGGAAATAAGAATAGGATCAAGAAATGATCAATTAAAAAATGAATGACAGATTGATTTATATGCCTGCATACTAGTAACGTAAGGACAAAGAATCCTATGAAAGTAATAAGAAATTGTGATTGTATAATGGGACATATATAATCATACCCAATAGAAAATAAACTATATCCTTCAAGTCTCTTGATGCTGAAAAGTTTATAATTCTGCAGTAAGTCATAAATAATAACCAACACAAGAATGAAATAAAAAGCAGCTAAACAAATGATAATCCAAATCATATAATCTGCCTGTCCGCCTGAGTCATTGAGGTCTTTTATAGATATATGTAATATCGCATTCATCTCATTCTTAAATTGATTGAAAGATTGTTTATTTGGGAAGGTGACATGTACTTCTCCTTCTAGCTGGTATCCATCACTCAATAGTCTATCTAGCGTATAAATATTAAAAGTGAATGTATGATCAAACATAGGAGTAGACTTTAAATATTGATTCTTATCATGAGTAAGATAAACATATTTCTTGTAATGGTTATTCTTATTCTTCGTGATAAATAAATTACCATGATATTTATCTAAACAATTCTCTACAGTATGTAATATTTGAGTCGAATCATTATTCATAATATCATGAGGAATTTGAATAGAATAAAAGCCAGATAATTCTTTTTCTGCATATACAATATGATTAAAGTATTCATGGCTTGTGAGTGTATAGCTTACAGAAAAGAAGTTACATGTAAGGATACAAAAGATGATAATAATAGCTTTTTTCATAGTAATCTCTCTTTCACATGCACTCTAACATAATAAAAACTGCACTTACATTTAATTGTTGTAAAGTGCAGTTTATTGTTGTTTAGTGAATCACATCAAAGAGTATGATGTCATTCACTAAACATTGGTCTGTTTGCTGGTATTGATTGATTCCATGATATTCATCTATAATCTCATTAATGATTGTGAGTCCAATACCATGATCATTTTTATTTTCTTTACTTGTATAGCCTTCTTTAAGAGTGACAGGTCGATCAATTGAGTTCTTTATTTGTATATATAGATTGTTGTTTTTATTTTTTAAAGAGATAGAAACGTTTTTATCTGTTGTTTTAGAAGATGCTTCAAAGCTATTTTTAAATAGATTATATATTAACGATGATAGCTTTGAATCATTCATTGTGATAGTTCCTAGTACTTGATCATCTATATGACTATGGACTTGAGGATATTCCTCTTTGAAATACTGATAAAGCATATTAATAATATGATTTTGTGAATCATTATTGGTCTTATATAGATGATGACTGAGAATATCTAAATAAGGAAGCAGTTGATCTTGTTGATTTAAATAATAGTCCTTAATCATGAGAATCTGTTTATTGTAATCATGCTTGAATTTTCTAAGTTCCTGATATTTATGTGTATAAGAAGAAAGATATGACTGCTGCAGCTGGATGATTGTTTCTAGATTCTGTTTTGATATGTCTTCTTTTTTCTTTTCATAATTCATTTTCAAACAGAAATACAGTAAGAGCATCAATAATAGTGATGTAATGAGAAATAAAATGATATTCCATTTTATATTCTTATTCATAGATATGTAGAGATTAGTCAATAAGACAAGCTGTGCTGATAATAATATACAGACAGAAGATAGAATAATCAAAATAGAGTTATTAATGATTAAATGATTTCGCTTTGTGATAAAACAAAGGAGAGTTATAAGAATCAATGATACAAGTGCACTGATGAATGATAAGTGATTGATTTCATAGAATGACAAGAACGAATTGATACATATTTGAAAGAATACCATGACAATATAAGAAGAAATAAATTCTTTGGTAGATTCCAAGGATAAATCAAAAATAAAAATATAAGCAAGAAACATAAAGGCGATATTGATGATAGAGGGATTGATTTCTTTCTTTAATACAATCATAACTAATGAAGTTAAGAAACAAATTATTCCCTTAACACAATGGTGTTTATTGAACTCTTTGTTGAATAATAAATAACTGATCATTAAAACATTCAACATGAGCAGTATTTGTTCGCAAAATGAAATCATAGTGTACTCCTTATATAATCATAATAGCTTTGTTGGATATCTTTGAGTTTGCCTCTACTGATCTTGATTATTTCTGAAGTTGTAAGTGTGAGTTCTAGGTGATTGATATCTTTTAAGTAATCAAAGTTAATAATGTAAGATTTGTGAACACGATAGAAAGGGAAGTGAAGTTCTTTCTCCATATCTTTTAATGATTTGCGAATGAGATAATCTTTATTGTATGTATGGATTATTGTGTAAACATTATCTGCCTTTAAGTAGATGATTTCTTTATAATCAATTATCTGATTATCTAAATAGATACAATCTGTCTTTGATATTTGAATGAGATATCTTTCTAAGTCCTGTGACAAGGTATGACTATTTTTTAATAAATAAGCAATTACATGATTACCAAATGCTTCTATCATTCTATCCTGATATGAAGAGAGAAAGATGATAGGAGTATGAACTTCTAATGAGTTCTTAGTTAAAATACCATCCCCATCATTCATTTCTATATCTAATATAATAAGAGAAAATATATCTTTGTTGTTGAGAAACTCATTACCAGAAAAGAAGTGAGATACTGTAAAAAGTATAGGATATTTGAATAATATAAAAGTAATCATTTCTTCTAACTTTTGATGAATCGATTGATCATCATCTACAATCGCAATATGAAACATAATGGCCTCCCTGTTTAGAGTGATAATAAAAAATATATTATATTTTGTCAATGACAGTATCTAATCACTAAGATAACTAGGATTTATTATTACATTGTTTGACCATCAAATGATAAATCCTTATAATAGGGAAAAAGGAGTGGGGAGAATGGCGAAAACTATTGTTGGTGCAGTATTAGAGAATGATCCAGCATCACGTAACTGGTTCAATGTAATATTGAATTATCCAGGTGTACATGCTATCTTTTTTTATCGCATCAATCATTTCTTATGGACAAAATGTCATATGAAATTAATTGCACGTTTCCTGTCACAAGTAGCACGCTTTTTTACAGGGATTGAAATTCATCCAGGTGCAACCATTGGTAAACGATTATTTATTGACCATGGTATGGGAGTTGTAATTGGGGAAACAACCATTATTGGTGATGATTGTTTATTATATCAAGGTGTGACTCTTGGAGGGGTAGGTACAGGAGAACATACATGTAAAAGACATCCAACCTTACACAATAATGTAATGATTTCAGCTGGTGCAAAAATCATTGGTGATATTACTATTGGAGATAACAGTATTGTAGGTGCGAATTCAGTTGTATTGAAAGATGTACCACCTAACTGTACAGTAGTAGGTGTTCCTGGTATGATTGTGAAAGAGAATGGTGTCAAAGTACATCGCGAATTATAAAAAGGGGCATAAGCCCCTTTGTAAGTGTCTCAGTAGCTCAGCTGGATAGAGCATTCGCCTCCTAAGCGAAAGGTCGTAAGTTCAAATCTTATCTGGGACGCCATTTTAAAATATTAACAGGCTTTTAGCCTGTAAATGATAAAAGAGATTTGATTGATGTATGTTCATCATTCAAATCTCTTTTTGTTTCAGGTGATTCTTATGGAGAAATTAGTAGAATTTATGTCCAGTAATTGTGATAGAGCAGTTTTTGAATTGGGGAAACACTGTTTAGCCAATTGAGTATTTGAAATATAGTGAACTACCTCAACTTAATTCCAGTACCAAAGAAAAAAAGCTGCACACGCTGCAATTACCATAAGAATGATTGAAATCATTATTCTTATAATATAACTCTATCAGACTAAAATGGTACTACAGTCAAGAGTGGCTAATCCTCCTATATGAAAGGACGTAAGTTCTAATCTTATCTGGACACCAACAAATAATGCCGAAAGTCTTTTTTGGGTTTTCGTTTTTTTGTTTATAGGAAAAGCACCTGCGTTTTATGAAAATTTTGAGGATAGCAGGTGCTTTGAGATATTTGATTTAGTATTGAAAATTATGATTACAATTCTAATGATTGTTTTACATAATACAGTGCCGCTCCGATAGCTGGAGTATATTGTCCATGCGTACCAACGAGTATCTGATCTTCTTCCATTTGGAAAGGAGAATGTTCATTAATTTGATCTATGAGGTATTTCATATCTTCCTTTTGAAAGTATGGTGCAAGGTATCCGCTGATGATTACTGGACAATCAATCACAAGATTTAAGTTAGAAATCGCAAATGCAAGATGATCTAGATAACCTTTCCAGATTTGCTGCAGATTTGGAGACTCTTCTGTATGTAATGTGTTAAAGAATTCTTTTATTGGCATATTTGCAGCTGCTTTTAATGCATTGGCTGAACAATATGTTTCTAAACACCCATGATGTCCACAATAACATTCTGGACCAGCTGGATCAATGCACATATGTTCAATCAAACCACTACGCATATGATGTCCTACATGAACTTCATGATGAGTGATGATGGCTCCACCAAGGTTTGGATTCAAAAGAATAACAATCGCACTATCTAATTGTGGATGATTCCATAATTCAAGATCTGCAGCAGATTTAGAATCATGTTCTAAGTGACAAGGATAAGGTAATCGAGATGAGAAATCTGAAAGCTTCATTTTTATATTCCCCATGATGTTTCCATAAGTCATAGATGTTCCATCTAGAGAGATTATTCCTTGTGTGGCAATAGAGATACCTTCTATTTTATGTGTGTCATAGTGTTGATTCTGGATAAACTGTTCAACTTCTTTCGCAAGTGTATCATAGTATACATCATCACTTTTATATGAGAGTTCAATTGTTTCTGTTGCAATTGCTTCACCATATAGATTGACTGCCACAATATGAAACATATCTTTCAGTATACCAAGTCCAATACTAATACGATCATCTTCAACAATCTGGATGATTTGTGCTTTTCTTCCACCTGTTGATTGAAAATAACGATCACGGCGAATGCGACCCTCTTGTTCTAATTCATTTAAGTTCTGACTGACAGTAGAAAGACCTAAATGCAGATCTTGAACGATTTGTTGTTTAGAAACCTCTTTTTGTTGATAAATGTATTTATAAACCTTATCACGGTTTATTTTTTTTAGTGCAGCTGGATTCATTCCTTTTTCAACCATAACAATCTCTCCTTATCTAATCTGTTGTATATTTTATAATGGATTTTCTTACTTTTCTACTTATAAACTAAACTTTAACTTTAAATTGCAAAAAAATGAAAACGCTATATTTTTTGATAGACATTTATTTTCGACGGGTATATACTTAACTTATGACTTAGACCTAAGCATAAGTTAAAAGTCAAAGAAAGAGGTCTAAACGGAGGCAGATATGAAATTAACACTGGAAGGTATTAAAAATCGTAAAGCATGGGAAGACGCAAATATTGTGCTCCCAAACTATGATGTAGAGAAGGTTTCAAAGAAAGCACAAGATGCACCTAAATGGGTACATTTTGGAGTAGGTAATATTTTTAGAATCTTTATTGGTGGAATTGCAGATGGTCTTCTAGAAGATGGAAATCTTGACAGAGGAATTACTTGTGTAGAAACATTTGATTATGATGTAGTGGATAAGATTTATAAGCCATATGATAATCTTGGACTGAGCGTTATTCTTCATGGTGATGGCACTCGTGAATATAAAGTCATTGGATCATTGGCTGAAGCAGTTAAAGCACAGTCTTCTAACGCAGAAGAATGGAATCGTTTAAAGGAAATCTTTACTAGTGAATCATTACAGATGGTATCTTTCACTATTACTGAAAAAGGTTATGCACTTCAAAAAGCAGATGGCAGCTGGTTCCCATTTGTAGAAGCAGATATTAATAATGGACCAGAACATGCAACGGGTGCCATGGCTGTTGTTGTTGCAATGTTGTTAGAAAGATATAAAGCAGGTAAATATCCTCTTGCATTAGTATCTATGGATAATTGCTCTCAAAATGGAGCTAAACTTCGTGAATCTGTATTAATGATGGCAGAAGAATGGGAAAAATTAGGATTTGTAGATTCTGATTTTATTGATTATGTAAGTGATGAAAATGTTGTTGCATTCCCTTGGACAATGATTGATAAGATTACACCTAGACCAAGTGAAAAGATTGCTGATGATTTAGAAAAACTTGGTGTAGAAAACATGCAGCCAGTTATTACAAGTAAGAAGACTTATATTGCACCATTCGTAAATGCTGAAAAGCCACAATATCTTGTTATTGAAGATCATTTCCCAAATGGACGTCCAGCATTAGAAAAAGGATTTGGTGTATATATGGCCGATAGAGAAACTGTTAATTTAAGTGAAAGAATGAAAGTAACAGTATGCTTAAACCCAGTTCATTCTGCAACAGGACCACTAGGTGTTGTGCTTGGATATGATTTATTTGCTCATATGTTAAATACTAATCCAGATATGATGAAGATGGCTCGTATGGTGGCTTATGATGAAGGTTTACCAGTTGTAAAAGATCCAGGAATTCTTTCACCTCAGGCATTTGTGGATGAACTATTTAATGATCGTTTCCCTAACGAATATTTAGGTGATACAAATCTTCGTCTTTCAGTAGATGTATCTCAGATGGTTGGTATTCGTTTTGGTGAAACAATTAAAGCATATGTTCAAAAGTTTGGTGATGCGTCTCAGCTTACTGCAATCCCTCTAGGAATTGCTGGATGGCTCAGATATATGTTAGGTGTAGATGATGAAGGTAATACATATGAACTTGCACCAGATCCAATGAATGAAGAACTTCAGGAACAGCTTGGTAATATTGTTGTTGGAAAACCAGAAACATTCAAAGACCAGTTGAAACCAATTTTATCTAATGAACGTCTATTCTTTACTGATCTTTACAAGGATGGCGTTGGTGAAAAGGTTGAAGAAATATTTAGTGAAATGATTGCTGGCAAAGGTGCTGTAAAAGCAACAATTCACAAATACGTAAATAAATAATTAATATAGTTGTAAAAAATGTGCTACACATGAGGTTGCGTAGCACATTTTTTAGTACTGTATTTCATATATAATTTGGATTTTATTGTAAATGAAAATACACAAATCCTTGTTCACATAAGTGCTAAACATACGCAAATCCCCATTCGTATAAGCACTAAACATACGCAAATCCCCGTTCGTATACGTGCTAAATATACGCAAATCCCCGTTTAAATACAGGGAATGTTTTGAAATGATCTTTGCGACTGATTCATTTTTTCTATTGTTTCAGAGAATAATGTTAAAATATATTACAAGAGAGGTGACTGAAGAAATGAACTTTATAGATCACGCAATATCAGAAATCACAAATGGTGAAGATTTTGTACAGGCAATAACTGATATATATGAATATCCAGAGGTAAGAGGTGAATTAGAAAAGTATCCTTTGTGGATCAAGAATATTATTGCTGTTATTGATTGTGATACGGAACTAGGTATGGATGGATTAGATCTAAAATCATATGCTGATGCTGTGAAAGTATTTGATGAGATAGGACTTATAGAAGAAGCAGAAGTACTTCGTGGTTATGAAAGAGAATGCAGAGAAATGCTATGAGAGATTAGCTATTAATAATGATTATGATGCTTTCTGGGATAAGGTATATGTTTGTATTGATAAGAATACATATAATAAGTATTTGGAGGAATATGCATAAATCCATTTTTTGGAATAAGTCTCTTTTGTATAAACAACTTTTACAGATTATGGTACAATAAATAAAGAAATATTTTGAATATATTACTAACTTTAAGTGAACTTAAAGTTTAATTGTAATAGTAGGGGATGTTGCAAGAGAAAATGAGAAAGTTAAGGTTTTATGGTTTGTTTTAATCTAAGAGATCGGAGAAGAAGATATGAGAAAGAAAACTACAAAGAAAACAACTACAAAAGCAGCTGCTGTTAAGGAAGAAACAGTAACAACAGCTGCTAAGGATACAACAAAAGAAGCTGCTCCCGTAAAGGAAACAGTTAAGAAAGCTACAGCCACTAAGACTGCAACTAAAAAAGAAACTCCCGTAAAGGAAGCAACTGCTAAGGTAGAAACAGTAGCAGAAGCTGAACCTAAAAAAGCGACAGCTAAGAAGACTACAACTACTAAGAAAACAACAGCTAAAAAAGCGACTGCAGCTAAGACAGAAGCTGTAAAAGAAGAAGCTCCTGTAAAGGAAACTGCTAAGAAAACTACAGCTAAGAAAGCTGCTCCTAAAAAGACAACTGCTAAGGAAACTACAGTTTTAAAAACAGAAGCAGTTAAAGAAAAAACTCCAGTAACGGAAGCAGCTGCTAAGGTGGAAACGGTAAAGGAAGCTGAACCTAAAAAGGAAACAGCTAAAAAGACTGCAACAAAGAAAGCAACAACTAAGAAGACTACAGCTGCTAAGAAAACAACAGCTAAAAAAGCTGCAGCTAAGACAGAAACTGTAAAAGAAGAAGCACTTAAAAAGACAACTAAGAAAGCAACTGCAAAGAAGACAACTAAGAAGGCTACAACTGCTAAGAAAGAAACTGTTAAGAAGGAAACTCCTGTAAAGGAAGAACCTAAAGTAGAAGAAACAGTTACTCCAGAAGTAGAAAAGAAAGTTGAAGTAGAACCTGAAGTAGTTGTTCAGGAAACTCCTGCTCCAGCTCCAGTTGATTTAGGACCACGTAGAAGTGTAGCATTCATTGGTTCTGAATGTTATCCATTTGTAAAGACAGGTGGATTAGGAGATGTTATGTCTGCTCTTCCTAAGAGTCTTGCTAAGTTGAATTGTGATGTTAAGGTTATTATTCCTAGATATAAATGTATTCCACAGAAGTTCCAGGAAAAGATGGAATATAAAGGTTCATTCTCTATGGACTTATGTGCAGATGGTAAACAGTATTATGTAGGTATTATGGAATACCAGGAAGATGGCGTTGTTTATGATTTTATTGATAACGATGAATTCTTCTCTTGGGGTAATCCATATACTAATCTAATCGATGATATTCCTAAATTCTGTTATTTTGGTAAAGCGGCTCTTGCAGCACTTAACTATTTAGATTGGACACCTGATGTTGTACATTGTCATGACTGGCAGGCTGCTTTAGTTCCACTCTATTTAAGAACATGCTTCAAAGACAGCAATGTAGGACGTGCAAGCTGTGTACTTACTATTCATAACTTAAGATTCCAGGGAATCTATGATAGAAAGACAATTCAGTACTGGTCAGGACTTCCTGATTATGTATTTAATAAAGACTGCCTCACACAGAATTGGTTGGATGCGAATATGTTAAAGGGTGGTATTACTTATAGTAATGTTGTAACTACAGTAAGTAATACATATGCTGGTGAAATCCAGACTGAAGAATATGGTGAAGGTCTTGAAGAACACTTAAGATATCATCATAACAAGCTTGTAGGTATCGTAAATGGTATCGATACAGATATCTGGAATCCAGCAACGGATAAACTATTAGCTGCGCCATATGACAGTCAGAATGTTATTGAAAATAAGAAAGCAAATAAGAAAGCTTTACAGGAATCATTAGGATTACAAGTAGATGATCATAAGATTGTCATTGGTTTGATTTCACGTTTGACTAACCAGAAGGGTCTAGATCTTGTAAATAGTGTAATTCCACATATTATGGATGAACATACACAGGTTGTTGTATTAGGTACAGGTGATGCAGAATATGAAGATGCATTCCGTTATTATGAAAACGCGTATAAGGGTAACTTCTGTGCTTATATTGCCTACAATGAAAATGTAGCACATAACATCTATGCTGGATGTGATGCATTATTAGTACCATCTAGATTTGAACCATGTGGATTAACTCAGTTAATTAGTATGAGATATGGTTCAGTACCAATCGTAAGAGAAACTGGTGGATTAAAAGATACAGTACAGCCTTATAACTTATTTGATAACACTGGTAATGGATTTACATTCGATAGATATGAAAGTGGACTTTTATATGATGCAATCAATCGTGCTAAGACACTTTACTTCGAAAGTAGACCATACTGGGATGACATGGTACTTCGTAATATGAACAAAGATGTCTCTTGGGAACAGAGTGCAAAACACTACAAAGATATGTATGTAGGATTAACACCTAAATATTAATGTAAATAAAAATGCAATGTTAGTAATCTAACGTTGTATTTTTTTCTCCCAATATAATTATTTATCTCCCAAAAAGTGTATCGATTTGGGAGAAAAAAGATAGAACTTGGGAGATAATCTTAATAACTATTAGACAACATATAAATTATTTAGGGATAAGGAGAATAAGAATGAAAGAATTATTTCACAGAACAAGTGTTAGAAAATATCTAGATAAGCAGGTAGAGGATGAAAAAGTAGAAATGATGTTGAAGGGTGCTATGGCTGCACCATCTGCAGGAAACCAACAGCCTTGGGAATTCTATGTAGTTAAAAATAAAGAAACAATAGAAAAGCTATCAAAAACAAGCCCTTATGCATCATGCTGTGCATCTGCACCTCTTACTTTTGTTGCATGTTATCGTATTAACTGTAGAATGCCTGAATATGTCCATATTGATATGAGTGCATCAGTAGAAAATCTTCTATTAGAAGCAGATTCACTTGGACTTGGTGCTGTATGGTTAGGTATTGCACCATTAAAAGAGAGAATGGATGCAGTGCGTGAAGTATTAAATATACCTGAAAACTTAGAAGCTTTCGCAATTATTGCATGTGGATATCCTGAATCAGTGCGTCCTCAACAGAATCGTTTTGATAAAGATAGAATACATTACGTGTTATAAAAGCACATTTTTGTAGATGAATCTAAGAAATTTTCAAAATAATTGAGTATGATTCTTATGGGAGGAGTAATCTGTGAGGAACTCGATTTACAAAAATGCTAATATAATATATAATATTAGCAAGAATGTAAACATGAGGTGATATCATGGATGAAATACTTAGTTATATGAATAATGGTGTTTTGAATTTAAAAAGTTTAAAAGAAGTGAATGTATCTAGACAGTCTATTTATAATTTCATAAAGAGAAATAGTATGGAAAAGGTAGGACCGGGCATTTATATCTCAAAAGAAACATTAGAAGATGAAGCCTATGTATTATCGTTACGTTGTCCAAAAGGAGTGGTATCTCACGATGATGCTTTGTATTATTATGGTCTAGTGGATCGAGAACCTATGATTCATAATATTACAATGTATTCTGGCTATAATCCTACTACCTTAACTCGCGCTGGGTATAAAGTGTATACTGTAAAGAGAGAATTATTGGATTTAGGTAAAAAAACTGTTGTAAATCAATTCGGTCATGAGATTCCAATGTATGATTTAGAAAGAACAGTTTGTGATTTGGTAAGAAATAGAAGTAATTTTGAAATACAGGATTTTAATGCTGCATTAAAATCCTATGTAAAAAGAAAAGATAAGGATCTAAACCGTTTAATGTTTTATGCGAAGACATTTAGACTGGAAAAAATAATTAAACAATATATGGAGATATTGTTGTAATGTATTTGACTCCTGCACAAATAAAAGGAAAGATTAAGAATTTAGCTAAGAAAAATGGTACAGATCCAATTGCTTTGTTGAGAATATATATGATGGAACGTTTTCTGGAGCGAATAAGGTATTCAAAGTATAAAGATGATTTTATAATCAAAGGCGGAATATTGGTGACTTCTATGATTGGTATTGCAATGCGTTCGACAATGGATATTGATACAACAATACGTAATTTTGATTTAACAAAGGAAGAAACAACGAAAATTATCAGCGAGATTAAAAATATAGTTCTTGATGATCATATTGAATTTGTTTTGAAAGACGTGTTAGATGTTATGGATAATATGGAATATCCGGGGTTAAGAGTTCATATAGATGCAAAACTTGAAGAACTTGTGGTTCCGATTAAAATAGATATATCTACAGGGGATGTAATCACGCCAAATGAAATAAAATATGAATATCCATTGTTGTTAGAAGAAAGAACAATACAGTTATGGTCTTATAATTTAGAAACACTGCTTGCGGAAAAAATACAAACAATCCTTTCAAGAGGAGTTTTGAATACAAGGATGCGTGATTTTTACGATGTGACAACTCTTTTTGGATCTTACAAAGAGTCCATAGATTATGATGATTTGTCTTTAGCGTTTATTAAGACATGCACAAAAAGAGAAACTAACTCTCTGCTACGAGATTCTAAAGAGATAATACTTTCTATTAGTCAAGATTCAACTTTACAGAGATTGTGGAAAAGATATACTCAAAAGTATAAATATGCAAGTTGCATAGAGTTTTCTACTAACATAGAAACACTAAACTATTTGATTGATAAAATTATTTTAAGAAAGGGGCAAGTTCTTTTTAAGTGCGTCTGAAATATGAAAAGGTTATTCACCGCCACGTGGTGAATAACCTTTTTAGGTGGGAATATACGAAAAAGAGCTGTAACGCTCAAGGTAGTAGTAAATACTATTTATTCGTTACAGCCCCATTTTTTTAGTGGTGTTAATTTGGAAGATATAATTTCTAATCAAAAGTTACTGTCCAATGATCAGATTGATAAGCGTCAAAACACATCAGTATTTGTTCTTTGTTACATTTATGTTCAGCTAATTCTGGAAGTTCTTCTTTAGAAAAATATCTACTTTCAGTTGTTTCTATATTTTCAACAAACTCTCCACCTAGTACTTCACATAAGTAGAAGATCTTTACAACACCATAAGCATAAGGTGGAAGGTTATGCTTATCTCTATCTTGTACAGATATGACCTTTTTAACACAGACATCCAATCCTGCTTCTTCTTTAGTTTCTTTCACTACATTATCAGCAGGAGAAAGATTAAATTCACACCATCCTCCAGGAACAGACCATTGCCCTTTCTCTTTTACAAGAAGAATCTTCCCATCCTTGAATATAGCTGCACGAGTGTCTACTTTTGGCGTTTGATAGCCTACATCATTACAGAATAATCCATGAATCTTTTCGGCTGGTACATCTGTTCTTGTTAACATCATTTCTGCTGCAATCTCTCTTATGCGCTTATAACGCTCTTTATCATATATATCGTGTCCATAGAAAAGTCCTGCTTGTGCAAGGCTCTGTAATTCTTTTGCCCATTCTAATACTTTATCCATAACTTATGCCTCCTCACTATTTCTTGTTAATAGTATAGCACTAAATAGGATCCATTAAGCAGATGGTATATGAAAATATTATTATATTATATTTGAAAATAGTGCTGTGGAGGATATCTCTTTTGGCATGAAACATTATACACTTAATGATTCTTTCAAGACAACAGTCTAACGAAGGTAACATTATAGATGCTGATGAAGTACTTGAAATGATTATGAAAAATACGAACTGTAAAAGAACCTGCTCATTTGAACAGGTTCTTTCTACATGAAGGACTCCACTACATAGAGTCTCTTTTCTTTCTTGTTCCATAATATGATTATTTCACTATGATCTTCATGTGACTTATACCAATAGACACAATCTGTGTGAGTAGGACGACTTATTGCAAGTACATTAATTTCATCTAACCACTTATTTGTTGCATTTATATAGTGACCATCATAGATGGTTTCTCCTTGATCTTTTTTCCAGGAAAACATCTTTTCGATAGGTTCTTCATTTTCATATGTAAAAACATGATAACGGACACCATCTCCATTAAAACTTGATTCAGAATCTTTTCTATATACTTCAGAATAATCAGAATCTGAAGGAATAGATATATTCCAGTTCTCTTTGATTACATGACTATAGTCTTTAGAATAATTCCAATACATGATTCCACTTACAATAATTATACATGCAAATATGATTGATATAATCCTTTTCTTCTTCATAGAAACACCTCTTCTAGTCTGCGAGTTCTTTTAAAGTATCTCCTGCAATTCTATATACTGTCCAATCTGACATAGGCTTAGCACCAAGAGACAGATAAAAATCAATACTAGGCTTATTCCAGTCAAGACACCACCATTCTAAACGTCCACAGCCACGTTCTACTGCAATAGAAGCGAGCTTCTTAAGAATTGCCTTACCATAACCATTTCCACGATATTCTGGTTTTACATATAAATCTTCTAGATAAATGCCAGAACGTCCCAGGAATGTAGAGAAGTTATGGAAGAATAAGGCAAAACCTATTGCTTTATTTTTTTACTACCGCAAAGATCACTTCTGCTTTCTGCTTATCAAATATCCATGTTTCAAGTGTGGCTTAATCTGCTACCACTTCATCTAGCATCTTTTCATAATCAGATAACTTTTTAATGAACTGAAGAATGAGTGCTGTATCACTACGCTTCGCAAATCTCAATGTAAGAGTCTTGTTCATGGTCATTCCCTCCGTTTATCTCATTATACTAATAGAATATATTGTAATGGACTTAAGTTTTCTTAAGATAGAGAAATGAATTGTTCAAAAAATTACATAACTTCTTTTATGTAATTGATCAAAAATAATGAAATTAGATAAAAATCGTCAAATTTACATAAATTTTCACCAAAATAACATAAATGATTTATGTAATAATGATCAAATTAGATAAATGAATGAAAAATAACATAAACTTTCACCAAAATAACATAACTGTATGATGTTAAAACAGTAAATAAACTTAATATTAGATAAAATAAGCAAACTCATTTAGTTTAATTGATGAAATAAACTAATTATTCTACAAAATAAACAAACTCACTTGGATTAATTTGGTAAATAAACTAACTCATCATAAAAAGACTTATTTAATAATTGATATGGTCCCTTATAGAGGGATTTTTTTGCAATAAAAAAGAACTCCAAGGAGTTCCTTTGAAGGTTTTAGGTCTCCATATCGACCTTTTCTTCCTCTCCATTAGAACATTTTGGGAAAGAAAATCAAATTAAATATTAAATGAATATCATCTGTATTTTGTACAATAAGATACATTCTTTCTTTTAAGACTGCTTTCTTTACAAACACTTAACTGGAATATGCAAGCGAATTACTTCTACTATTACTATAATTGTTATAGTCAAAGGGAAGTGATGAGAATGAAAAGATTATTAATGGTGTTATGTTGTAGTGTGATGGTATTAATGAATTGTCATAATGTATTTGCGTTAAGTACAAGTATTGAACTTGATGGTGGAAATAATGAACCACAGGTAGTAGAAAAAGAACCAGTGAAAACAGGTGACATGTCTAGTAAGACTATTAAGGAATTAGGTTTACTCTTAACAGGTAGCTTATTATTAGGTATTGCTGGATTCTCAATGAAGGAGGAACGTCATGAAGAAGAATAGAATCATCATAATATGTATTGCGTTATTTATAGTGCTGGCAGGATCTTTTACTGCTTATCATTTTATTCATTCTTCTCAAGAAAATACAAATGGTGTAGTGATTGATAAAGATGCCACAGAATGGAAAAAAGAACTCCCTAATCAAGGTGATCAAGGAATTAAGATACCAGGCTATGGAAACTTAAGTGTAGCTGCAGGAGAGAAGAACTGGAATATTACATTATTAAATCCAGAAGGGAATAATTGTTACTTCAAATACAATATTACTGTAGGAGAAAACAGTGATCCTATTTATACATCAGATTATATTGAACCAGGTAAAGCTATTAAATCTTTTAAGGTGAATAAAGCACTTAAGAAGGGTGATTATACTATCTATATGAATATTGAAACATATTCTATGGATGGAGAGAATACAAGAATGAATGGAGCAAGCGTTAAAGCAAACTTGCAGGCTGTATAGAAATAACAGATACCACTCTGTCTATATAGATACAATTGAATATGAATATTCCAAGGAGGAAAACGATTATGAAAAGAACTATGACAGCAGTTTGTACAACTCTCGTGACAGGTATGATGATGATCACTCCAGCTTTTGCAGCGAATACATCAACTGGACATACTGATATCTCATTATTTGTCCCTAATGATCCTATTTATACTGTGACAGTACCAGAAAAGGTGACTTTAAGTGCAACAGAACATACACAGGTTCCTGTTACTGCAAGTGATGTACAGTATATCCCAGAAGGTAAGAAGATCTCAGTTATATTAAAGAAGGGTAATGGTGTATATGGTCGTCTTTATTTAACTGGTGATAAGAATAACGGGAATAAGCCATACTTAATGACTATTATGATCAAGGGTACAGGTGATGAATTTAAGATGGGTGCTCTTGAAAAACAGATTAAGGGTATGGAACTCGCATCATTTACTGATAACGGTACTGTCAATTATGAAATGTATCCAGTATCACAGGATTATCCTGAAGAACAAGGTAAAGTAGATTCTAACCTTGCTATACAGAAGGGTGTTCATTATACTGGCTGGATTGATTATGGCATTGGATTATACGATATCAAATAAGGAGAAAACTATGAAAAAGACAATAACATGTGCATTGACTGCATTAATGGCAGTTTCTGCTTTATCACTTCCTGTTTATGCACAGGATGCATCTACTGAATTCTCATTTGTGAAAAAGAATGATCCGACTTATACAGTGTCTATTCCTTCATCACTCGCATTAAGTGAAGAAGGTACACCTATGACTATTGAAGCTAAGGATGTGGCTTATCTAGATGGTAAGAAGGTATCAGTAACTGTAGCGGGTACAAACTATTATCGCAATCAGTTAGTTTTACAAGCAAGAACATCTAAATCATCTTATACTGGTGTCATTCGTTATCAGTTGATCAGTCCTGATAATAAAGTATATGAAACTAAAGGTGATGATACAGTAACAGGTACAGAACTTGCTTCGTTTACTGAAAATGGTACTGTGACTTATACAGTAAAACCAGTACTTTATGATAAGACTAATCTAGAACCTGGATTAAAATATACAGGTACTATGAATTTTGGAATTAGTCTCACAGACTAACTTAAGGGGCGTTAACCTTCGGGGTAACGTTTTTTTTGTGTCTATACAATGTAAGGATTTTACTATTATCTATATTGTGAATATAGATGTAAGTATTGAGCATCTAATGAAGATAGAGGCTTTTATTGATAATTGTATGATATAATGAGTGGCAATCTAATGATGAAGGGAGATTAATTATGCATTATAGATTAGGAAGGGAACTTAAGGCATTATCAAAGATTTTTACTCTAGTAGGTATACTAGTGAATGTATTTCTTTTGTATCATTATCTAGAAAACGAATATTTCTTGAGGATGAAGATTTATTACACTGTTGTTTTTATATTCTTGATGATTCTTTTATGGGTATTTGGAAAGGTAATAAATGGAATAGGAGTCATGCTTACTACTCAGGGTAAGATGTTACATGAACCAAAGATAGAAGAGCATGAAGATGAAGAATCTATAAAAAGTACATTTCTTGCATTCTGCCACGCATTCAAGAAGAATAAAAAAGCATTTGGTTCACTCATTGTCGTATGTGTCATTCTACTTGTTGGAGGTATCTATGCGAAAGTGAATTACGATATTAACCATGCATATGATGGAACCTGGTATTTAGAAGGTAATTTAGAAGGAGACACTTTTTATATAGATGGTGATGAAGTCTACTTCTATGAAATAAATGATTATGAGAATAGAGAAGTATCATTTATAAAAACTGAATATAAAGGAGAACTAAAAAAAGATAAAGTTGAATTCTATAGTTGTTCTTATGATTATACAAGTGATGATGACTATAAAACAAAAAGGATTGATAAGACTATTTATCTTACAAGATTAAGTAATGTTGAATTTAAGGTGGATGGTAAGACGTATAATAGAGCTACAAAATAGAAAAAACTTGATCCTAAGACCAAGTTTACTTAAGTGCGTTTACCATTTCTTTTACATATGCTTCTACATATTGTGGGGCATCTTTTCCATATTTTTCAATAATCTTAATAATTGCACTACCAACGATGGCACCATCTGATTGAGATGCCATCTTTTTTGCCTGCTCTGGTGTAGAGATTCCAAATCCTACTGCTACAGGTACATCAATTACTTCACGTACTAAATCAACCATAGCACCAATATCTGCAGTAATCTTTGAACGTACACCGGTGACACCTAAAGAAGATACACAGTAAATAAAACCATTTGCTTTTTTCGTAATTGTCTGGATACGCTGATGACTTGTAGGAGCAATCGTACTAATAAGATCTAGTCCATACTCTTTACAGACTATATCAAATGCTTCTTTTTCTTCAAAAGGAACATCAGGAAGAATCATTCCACTCATATTGCCTTTTACTATTTTTTGACAGAACTTCTCAATCTATAGTTATGAACAACATTTGCATAAGTCATAAAGACCATAGGAATATCTGTATTTTTTCTAGCAAGGTTGACCATTTCACATATTACCTCCTTTTATCATAGAAATTTCAAAATATTTTAGAAACACCTCTAGAAAGGCGTTGTCAGAGGGGTACGGAATACATGAAGGTGGAAAATAGTATATGATGGTAGTAGGAAAGGGGATGAGTAATATGAAGTTCGGAGTAAGAACACCATCATTAAAAAAATCTATTAGTGCTAGAACAACGGGAAGAGCTCAAAGATCAATTAAGAAAGCTCTTATACCTGGATATGGTAAGAAGGGCAGAGGATGGATTACGAATCCTAAGAAAGCGGCCTATAACAAGGTCTATAGAAAAACTACTGTAAGTTTCTGGGACTTATTTAAATAAAGGAGAGTAATGCTATGAGTACTGATGATAAGCTTTTACTAGTAGGTAAGGTTTTGAAGGTATTGTTGGTGATTTTAGTATTTCCAATTCTAGTTATATTTGAGCTTACAAAGATTCAGAAATAATTCTAAATTGATATTAAAACATGATTGGATAGTGTATCATTGAATTGAAAAGGGTGGAATGATTCCAAGAATACAATGTTTTATATCTTGTGATGTGAAGAGTAATGTGCAATCAAAATTGATAAGAGAGGGGTTATCTGAATGATTAGTTTGTTTTTTAGTTTCTTGGTTATAATGTTTAAATTCACATTCTATTTAGCATTGTTTCCGTTTTGGTTAATCTGGTGGTTTATTAAAGTAGTTTTCTTTTTCATGGGTTGGCTTGATCTTTGTTTGACAAGTTTCTATGCTAGTGGAGCAATTAGAAGAAAAAGAGGATGGTAATAATGTACTATGTGATGGATGAAGGGCTTGTGAATATAGTTTTGTAAGTAATATGATAGTATTATTTTCTTTAAACTGATAAGAGAAGGGGTTATCTAAAATGTTAAGGTTATTATGTTATCTTCTGTTTTTTCCACTATGGTTAATTTGGTGGTTTATTAAAATTGTTTTCTATTTCATGGCCTGGCTTGAAGTTTGTTTGGTAAGTTTCAATGGTAAGAGAATAATTAGACGAAGAAGATGGTAAAACATTTTCTTCTGTCATTAAAATGTAAGAGTGTGCGAATGCATGCTCTTTGCTTATATTAGAGAGTGTTTGAAAAAATCATTGCCATTTGAAATATGTTCTATTATGGTTAGGAAAAGGAGTATACAAAGTATGAGTTATGATGTTTTAGAAATATGTCGTCATGTGATTAATTACAGCAATGAAAAAGACTATGGTATTTCAAACCTAAAGCTACAAAAAGTGCTTTATCTTATTCAGGCTTATTTTCTAATTGATAAAACAAAAAATGCATCTTGTTTTGATGATAAAATTGAAGCATGGGATTTTGGTCCAGTTATACCTTGTGCATATAATGAATATAAGCAGTATGCAAATGGAGATATTCCAACTATAGAATCATATTATTTGTTTGATACAGATAATATCTGGAATATGAAAAGAGTAAAGTATAATGATGATGTTATTCTTGATGAAGATAAGAAACGTATTGATAGAGTAATAGATAGTTTTTCAGAATATACAGCTACTGATCTTGTTTCATTAACACATAAACAATCTCCTTGGATAAACTCTTATGTTCCAAATCAGAATAATGAAATATCCATCGATGCAATAAAGAGATATTTTCAGGATTAATGAGTTTTGGTTTGAATTATAGGTGAAATTAGTTAGATATCATAGAAGGGTTACTGGATGCATCTAGCAACCCTTTTTAAGTGGAAAATTCTATCTTCTACAGGCGATGGGATGAATACTAATCAAAATTTGAAAAAAGAATTGTTTGATAGATGGATAGGATATAATAACCCCCAGGAAACTAGATATCCTAAATCAATAGGGAGGGGAATTTGTTATTTAGCAATAAAGCAGTAGGTGAAGCATCTGTCAGGGTAGATGATCATTCCATTAAGAGATTATGTCATATAGTAAATAATCGCACCAATCAATAACATAAGACAATACTACTTTGTGGAAGACATACTCCAACAACAATACCAAATCAGAATGATTCACAAACCAAAATGCCTATGTAATGTAAACTATTTTACATCGGCGTGATTATGTATATGAATAAAAAACTAGAAGACAAACTATTATGTTTTCACTATCATCAATTATATTAGCTTTTTTTGCAGGTGTTTTAGGGACTCTTATAGGTGGAACACAAACCTTTATATGTACAGGTTTTGTTGGTCTACTCGTTATCATATTTAATCATTGTGGGATTGATACAACATTCTTAAATGAAGTGATATCTAATAACTTATTTCTACCATGTATTATCTTTAATGCTGCTGGTTTAGCAACTGCTTATGCAGCTACTAAACATGATATCAGAGGTGTTGAAACATCAAGATCACTTGCTTTCACAAATGATCCTTATGTTTTATTAGTAGGGGCATTAGGTGGTATATTAGGTTATTTAATCTTTGATTTTGAAAACTATTTTGGTTTTCCAGTAGATACTGCTACTGTATCTATTATTTTAGTAGGAGTACTTGGAAGACTATTATTCAACAAAGAAAATACTTATAATAAAAAGAATCTTGATTTTTTAAAGAGTACATCTGTTAGTTTCTGGTTATTCCAGTTATTAATTGCTTTAGCTGTTTCTACAGTGATGGCTTATTTTGCGAAAGAAACAGGTTTATATACTATTGGTTTCTCAATCAGTGCTTTATCACTTATATTCGCATTAAATGATCCAGCATTCCCTGCAACACATCATACAACTCTTGTTGCTGGTTATGCCATTGCACAAACTGGAAACATTCTTATTGCGGTAGCATTTGGGGTTATTGCGCATTTTATCGGTTTATTATTTGGTATGGTATTTAATACTGATTGTGGTACTCATGTTGATCCACCAGCTGTTGCTATTGCGATATGTAGTTTGATTCTATTTACATTATTCTAATAAGACGGCTAGGGAAATCTAGTGGTTTTTTGTGCAATGAAAAATATAAATATAAAAATTAAGTGGTAGTATGGGGGAAGTTAGAAGAGAAATAGGGATGGTGTAAAAGAAATTTAAACATTTTATAATGACGCCTAATAATAGTTGTTGTCGAATGGTTAGGAGATACAAAAAGATTGGAATAGGTATATAATTGTAATAAATGACATCAAAAGAAGAATTGTTGATACTTAGGAGATCTAGGAATGAAAAGAATTAATTGGGATTTAGAAGAGGCAGTTGCATTATACGATTTGTATTTTAAATCTGGTCAAACTTTAAGTATTGATAAGGATAAACTAAAACAATTGTCTGAGATTTTAAATAAGAGAGCAAAATTAAAAGGATGGATAGTAGATGATAAGTTTAGGAATGTAACTGGCTTATCCATGCAAGTAGCAACTATTCATTATATTGTGACTGGTGGTAAAGAAGGTTTGAAAAATAGTAGTAAGATTTTTCGAGAGGTATATGACTTATATAAAGAGGATCCAGAAAAGTTTGATAGGATGGTTAAGGAGTTCTATCTGAAATATGAATGATTTAAAGAGGGTTATGTTGTTCAAGAAGATCAGCATATAGATGAGGACTATACTTTCGTAGAGATTAAGGAATAGTGGAAAAAGAAATTATTTTTGAGTAATCTAGTAGATATTATGGAGGTGGGTAATATGGATGATTATTTGTTTGAATGGCCTTCGGAGGACATGGATTTTTGGAAAATTAACGACAAAGAGATGTCTGTGAATATTAAGTGGAGTCGTAATTGTTTTGAAGATTATAAGAAACTTGCTAATCAGTTTTATGAGTGTGGGTATAAAACCTTTTTATATATTGTTAAGGATGAAGAAAATGATAATGAAAAACCTGATATGTGGTTTTTAGCAGGTATATTTTTGATACGTCATAGTTTAGAACTTGGATTGAAGGCATTATTATGTCGAGTATTATGTAGTAAGAAAGATATACAGAATATATTTCAAAATTGCTGCCATGACCTTTCTATGTTATTTGATGAGTATAAGAATGCGACTAGTGAAAATTTTCTGGCTAAAGATGAGAGTGAATGGTTAATTAAGTATTTAGATTCATTAGAGGAAATAGATAAAAAATCAGACGTATTTAGGTTCCCGTTTGAGGATGATTTTCTTTCAAAATATAGAGATGAGTTCCTGGATATTGTAGATGTCGCCAATAACTTATTACAAGCATTTGCTTTAATAAAGAAATGTATTGAAAAAGGTGTTGTTTCTGAAGAGGATAAATTTAACTGTAGATTTAAACCTGAATTCTTTGTTTTTGCATCACATGGGATTGGAAATTGTTATTTATGGCAAAGTATTTCTGATCAGGGATTCTATGTCAAAATAACTGGATACACTAAGGTGATTGAGTATCTTTACAAAAATCAACAAATTTCAAACGAGGTAAAATTATATCCTATTTTGTTTATGTTTAGAAATACAATTGAATTGTGTTTAAAGAGGTTATTTTATAGTAGAGTTTATAATGGTGTGTCACTAAAAGTATTTAATTCTAAGAGAAAAAGTCATTATATAAAGAAGGATTTATGGAAAAATGTTAAACCAGTAATTGTAAAATATGCGACTGATTCTAATGAAGATTTAACGATTATTGACACTGTAGAAAAATTACTTTATGAGATTAATTCTATAGATAAGAATGGAGATAATTTCCGTTATCCTACTTCATATAGTTTAGAATATAGAATTGATAATATAAAAATTGATTTAAGTAATGTATATACTTACCTTAAATCAATAATTAATTTTCTTGAGAGCTGTGATACTATGTTAGATGTAATTGCAGATTATGAAAGTGAAATAATGACAGATATAGACATGTATTAGAATTAGATAATATGAAATGATCTCCTAGTTGTCAAAATGTGGATTTAAACTCATAATAAGAATAGAAAATAAAAAGTGAGTTATTACCATAACGACAATAGGAGGTCACTATGAAAAGTGTAAATTATAGTAGGACGGATGTCCATAAGAAGATATATAGTTTATGTGCATTATTGAATAGTTAGTGTGGCAACAACTAATAAAACAGGAAATTGGCAAACGGCAGGAGTTAGAGAAAGTTTTTCTATTGCTGCATTAAAAAGTGTATTTTCTAAGGGAAAATTATAGCGGTATAGGTGGGTAAAGTAATATGGAATCTATCTTTTGGATTTATTAAAGCTTGAAGGTTATTTAATAACGATTTTTGGAGAAAATAATGATAGATCAACCATATATGTAAAACCATTGCGATAAATATATTGGAAAACTATTAAATTTATGGAACTTAAAAAGTGATTTTATTACAATAGATAACAGATTTATATGCTAGCTGTAATGATTGTAGATAAGGGCAAGATACTATGTGATAGAAAAGAAGCTGAAAGATAAGCTTCTAGATTTATTTTGATGGTTTGTGTATTCTTAACTCTTTATGACAATATTTTTTTCTTCTTTTTTGATAATCTTGATAAGAAATATTAGAAAAAGTGATGTATAGATATTATGGAGAGCATTATTGATAATAAGATGATTATTCTTTTTGTATTCCTTTTGTTCATAAATAGTTAACAATATAAAAAATAGATTTTATTTATGGTTTGCACTTTTTTTGTAAGTTTGCTATGGTTTTTGTATTTTTTGTATTTGGTAGAATATATAATTACTTTATTTTGTAAACAAAATTAGGTAACTTAGTATGAAAATCTCCATCTTGAATCATTCACATTTTCATGATATTCTAACGCAGAATTATTTTTTGGTGTAAGATGGGTTCATGCCTTTGATATACAGAAAATTATTTCACATTTTAATTGGTAAAGAAATGCAGCAGAGTGAGTCGCTAGTTGCTGTAAAAAGTAGGATTTAGTGCAAATGTTTTGATTTGCTTAATAAAAATTATATATCTACGAATAGTATAAAAAATAGCGCTTGGTTGTAGTATTTTTGATGTGCTTGAATATGATAATGTGCACAAGAAAGGATTAAATAATGATTAATATTAACTCTCCACTTTATTCTATGATTAATAATCTCTTTGAAGAAGATTGTATTGAATGCATGAAAAGAATTCCAGATGCTTCTATTGATATGATTTTATGTGATTTGCCATATGGCATGACCCAAAATAAATGGGATAGTTATATTCCACTTGATTTATTATGGGAGCAGTATTTGCGAATTATTAAGCCTAATGGAGCAATCGTTCTCACTTCCCAGGGACTGTTTACTGCAAAACTTATTATCAGTCAGCAGAAATATTTTAAATATAAATGGATATGGGAAAAATCAAAACCAACTAATTTTCTTAATGCAAAAAAACAGCCATTAAGAAAGCATGAAGATGTCTGTGTTTTTTATAAAAAACAACCTACTTATCATCCTCAAATGACTCAAGGAAAACCTTACAACAAAGGATTTAGAAAAAATCAGTTAAGTGGAAGTTATGGGGATTTTCAATCAGTCCATGTTGTAAGCGATGGTGAGCGTTATCCAACTGATATTATATATATTAAAACAGCAGAATGCGAAGGTGAGGTAGTACATCCAACACAAAAACCTGTTGAATTAGGAAGATATTTTGTTCGTACTTATTCTGAACCTGGAGATGTGATCCTTGACAATACTTTTGGTAGTGGTTCATTTTTAGTAGCAGCATTGATGGAGGGAAGAAATTTTATAGGTATTGAAAAAAATGAGAATGTTGCCCTATTTAAAAAAAAGGAAATCAATTATATTGATGTAGCAAAAAATCGTTTATTAAAAGCTTGGAAGGAATTAGATAAAGATACTAAACAGTATATAGTTATTAATAATCTAATTAAAGATTTTGAAGAAAGGTAGGTGTCATTATGGAAGTTATTATTAATGAAAATGAAAGAAGTTGGGTAATAGATCTTATTTCAAAAATCAATTTTATTCTATCTTCTAATGATTTAATAATCAAAAAGGCGGGTGGTGAATCAACTGTATCTACTCAATCTACTGGTCAAAAGAAAAATATGTTTCCAGATTTGATATTATATGGAAATGAAGAAAAGAGTGTTATCTTACAGGGATGGGAGATGAAAATGCCTGATACTCCCATAGAAGATGAAGAATTTATTAAAGATGCTCAAAGAAAAGCAGTTGCATTAAACTTGAATAGTTGCATTATATGGAATTTCACATATGCTGTTCTTTATATCAGAAATGAAAATAATGAATTTTCTATACTTAAACAATGGAATACTACAAGTTATATACGATCAAGAGCAGATGTAGAAATTTATCAGTCAGATTGGGAACAACTTTTGGAAGAAATTATAATAGAGTTAAATAGTTATTTCATGTCTGGACAACTTCATAATGCTGTGATAGGGACTATTGTTGCAGAAAATATAATAACAACTCTTATTAAAAGAAATAAAGATATTATTTCAGAATATTTAAAAAATTCTGCGTTTTGCGATAATGTTATGAATGCATATATAGATAACTGGTGGATTCATCTTAAAAATGAATATGAACATGATGAATCTGATAAGTATAAAGCCTATGCAAAATCTATAGTATTAAGTTGGGCAAATAGAATTACTTTTGCTCATATTATAAAGAACAGACAAAACGGAGCGTTGTTAATAAATGAACTTAATTATGACACAACTCCACGTGAAGCAAATGAGATATTTAGTAGGATTACAGCAAAGTGTGATTTTTACAATATTTTTTCATCAATGAATTATGATGAAAACATACCTGTTCTTTCATGGTATGATTTTATCGAGTATTCTAATTTTTTGAAAAATAACGGTATTGACCATCTTAATCAAGAAGCATTGCAGAATATTTTAGAAGGTTCTATTGCTGTAGGTAAGCGAGAAATAAATGGGCAATATGCTACTCCTCCTGAATTAGCGAAGATTCTTGTCAGGCTTTCTGTTCAAGATTGGCGAGATACTATTTTAGATTGCTGTTGCGGTACAGGAACTATCCCAAGAGAAGCAATCTTGATTAAGAAAAATCAGTTATCAGTTAAAGAAGCAGTTGAATCGGTTTGGGCTTGTGATAAGTATAAATATCCTTTGCAGATTGCTAATATTAGCATGATAGACTCGGATACCATTAAAATAGCAAATAGGATTTTTCGACATAATGCGTTATCTTTATCAGTTGGAGATGATATTATAATAGTGAATCCAGAAACAGGTGAAAAATTAAATCTTTCACTTCCTGTTTTTGGAACTGTTGTTTCCAATCTTCCGTTTGTCTCTTTTGAGAAAATTCCTTTTGATGATAAAGAGGAGATTTTAAAAATGCCTTTAGCATCTGAACTTGATGGAAGATCTGATTTATATTGTTATATTGCACTCAAAATTGCAGATGTTATGAAACCAGGTGGAAATCTTGGCATTATTACTTCTAATTCTTGGCTTGGTACAAAGGCCGGAACTAAGTTAATTATGACTTTGAGGAAGCGATATAATCTTAAACAAGTTCATATTAGTGGAAAGGGAAGATGGTTTAAAAACGCAGATGTTGTAACAACAATTCTTATATTAAAGAAAAAGAATAATGATAAAAATACTGATACTACATTTTGGTTATGGAAAAAATCTCTTGATGAATTTAAACATGATAGTATCGCAGAAAATATTTTAGTTAATTCTGCTACGTTAGAATCAGAAATTGATGCAACTGTAACTAAAATGTCACGCTATTCTTTAGAACAGATTGATGATATTCAGAGTTTAAATGTAAGTTATAATGCATTGTTTCATAATATAGAATGGTTATTGGAAATTAAAGAAAAGATAATTCCAATTAATGAAGTATTTCGAGTCTTTAGAGGAAGCCGTAGAGGATGGGATGCACTGTTTTATCCAGAACCTGGCAATCATAAAATAGAATCAAAATATTTAAAAAAAGTACTGAAAAATGCAAGAAATGTTACGAAATTAATTGCCACTGCTGATAATGATGCTTTTTGTTGTTCTTTATCTCTGAGAGAACTTGAAAAGCTCGGTGATGTAGGTGCGATAGAGTGGATATCAAAGTTTTCTAATCAACGAAATAATGTTGGTAAACCATTGCCGGAAGTTTTACAGCGAAGCAATATGCACTGGTATGAATTAAAAGATAATGAAATAGCAGAAATATTTACAATGATGAACCCTGACAAACGATTGTTTTTTGCAAAATTTGAGACACCTTCATTTTTGAATCAAAGACTTATAGGGTTGACTCATAAAGATAATTATTCTGACTTAGAATTAAATCATGCACTTTTGAATTCAATGTTTACTATGTTTTGTATAGAAGCATCAGGATTTGGTCGCGGACTAGGAGTCTTAGATATTAATAAGGATAACATTGCTAATTGTTATATGCTGAATCCTAAATTAATAAATTCAATTAATCGCCAGAAGATTTTAGACTCTTTTGAAAAGATAAAAAGAAGAAATATTATGCCAGTTTATGATGAATTAAATGATCCATTACGAATTGAATTTGAACATGAAATATTACGATGCTTTGGTATTGACAAATATTTTGATAAAATCAAATTTTCTTTGCTTTCAATGCAAGAAGTAAGAGCAACAGCAAGAAAGTAGTGTGTTGATTTCTACTATTTTTATTGCATAATTAGTGCAAACTATAAAAAATCTAATATACATATAAAATACGTAACATGCCATGACTAAAATTTTGATATAAAAATAATTTTGAATACCCACAAACCACAGGCTAGTGAAAATTAAATTCCATAAGCACCGATTAAACGGCGTTCATGAAGCTGAATCGAATACATGGATTTTCCATCTGTTCTATAATTAGATTAGAAATCAGATGGAGGTATAACCACATGTCAAACAAAGTATTAAAGCCTAAGAAAGCTTCTCTTTATCAGTTTACTCAGAAATATTCAAACAATATTGATAACTGTATTGAATTCTTCAAATCCATGAAGTGGCCTGGTGGCAATTCAAGTGACCGTTGTGGTTGTCATAAGTATTACCTAGTCAAGCGTGTAGGAAAGACCAAGACTTCATATGTTCTTGAATGCAGCTCATGCCATAAGCAGCATTCATTGCTTTCAGGCACTATTTTTCAGAGCTGCAAGCTTGATCTATACAAGCTTCTGTTAGGTATTTTCCTTTTCTTTAATGAAAATAAAGGAATCAGTGCAATAGAGTTATGTTCAATACTGGACGTCAACTATAAGACAGCACTTCTTCTAGAGAGCAAGTGTAGAATTCTTATGTCATTAAGCAATTCAGACAAGCTGCTCAACAGCCTTTTCTATGAGGCAGAGGTCTTTAATATTGGTGCAAAATCCAAGAATAATGCGGGTCGTGCAAGTGAGCAGCAGCCTATTCTTGGTATTCTATCTACAGATAAAGAGAATAACTATCCCCGGTACCTCATGTTAAGACTCATAAATGATTACACAGGTCTGTCACTTAAGAAAAACATAGAGCAGTGCTGTATATTATCACATGATGCATTACTCAACACTGATGGTGAGAAAGGCTTCAATACATTAGATGAAGAAATACAGGTAAAGAATGAGAAGATTAGCTATGAAGAAAAGAATTATAGACTACTTTGATTAAACATAATAATCGGAAATATTAAAAATAATATTACTGTGATATATCATGGAATAACTAAAAGAGAGATGCCTTTATTCCTGAATGAACAGGAGTATAGGGTTAACCATAGAAAGATGGGAAAGACTGTTATGGATAAAATCAAGAAATACCTATAGAAATCATTTCCTATCAGTCATAGACAGATAGTATATATCCTGAATATTTCTGCTCCGTATTTTTCTTAAATCATTACCTGTTGATTATGGGTATTCAAATGGTAGTTTATTATTCTGGAAAATTGTATTGGCAAAGAGATCAACCTCATAATGTTAGTGGCATGCCTTTCCACTGCCAATTTTCAATAAAATATAGCAAAATGTTGAAAAGCTAAAGACTCCTTGATAAAATTTTCTCATAGAAAATATAAATGATATCATTTGAACAGAGAAATCTTTTAAAAGCAGATGATTATTCAAAAAAAACAGCCTATTCATATAATCTTAAAGGAGGGAAATTTTATGAAGAATAAGTCAGAGAAAATTTATCACTTTTTGTCTTTTGCGTGTATGGTAGCACTCGCAGCATATATAATTTTGTCTCTTCATCATTTAACAGAGAGTGCTTCTTATATGTCTGGTGCTACTTACAAATTTCTTGTCGGTGCAGAACTTGTTCTATTAATCATAGTATTTATAAGAATTTTCTGGGCATTCAGAAAATTGAGAGAAGTAGGAAATGGAAAAAAATAATGACAGAAAACTGCCCCTAAAAAGTTTACAGCCTAAAATTACTGCCAGGAGTTCTAAACCCCTGGCATTTTAAAGCTTGAGTTAACCCCAAGTCTATTTAGTTACTCTTTATGTGAAAATGCTATGTACAAGTCACAGTCTTATTTAAGAACCTTACGTTTTGTAGATGAAGGAATATTTAATTGTTGTCTATATTTGACAATGACTCGACGTGAACAATGTAGTTCTAACTCTTCTAGTTTCTTTAGAATTTGATTATCCGAAAGTGGGTGCTCTTTATCTTCACTATCAACTAACTCAACAATAGCCTTTTTAATAGAGTCGCTACTATCTCCTGAAGCAGTTTGAGAAACAAGAAGTTGTTTAAGAGGATAAACCTCGCCATTAAAGCTGTAGTACTTATTATTTAATGTACGTGAAATAGTAGATTCATGGAATCCTGTTTCACTTGCAAGTTGTGATAAGGTACATGGATATAATTCATCATCGTATAAGAAATAACCACTCTGGATATCAACTAAAGCATTGGCGACAAATAATACTGTTTGATTTCTCTTTGTTAGATTTTCAATTAAGAAATGTGCATCATTAAAATAAGATTTCATATTTTCATCATTCTTTACCTTCTCATAAAGAAGATCATTTACAATGAGTTCAGGTTGATTGATAGGAGTAATCATAATATTAGAATCTTCTACCTCTATTAAAATATCTGGGGAGATATAATCATCCTGGGATGAACTATACATATTACATGGGAATGGATTACAAGAACGTATTTCATAAAATAAATGGTCTATCTCTTCTTTTTTTAATCCTGTTTTCTGTTTAATAAGTGAATAGTTCTGAGTTAAGATAACATCCTGATAATCTCTAAATAGTGTATAGCTTTTTGTTTTATTATTATTTTTTAATTGAATGATAATTGAATCAATAGCATCAGCAGCTCCAACACCATTTGGTTCAAAAGAACGTAATATATCTAAATGAGCATCAAGCATTTCTCTGTCTATATCTAAATCAGTGAGATATTGATCAATAGGGTAGGATAAGAACCCACTATCATCTAATGATTCAATCAAATAATCCATCAAATCTTCATTATATGGACGAGTACATGCACTTAATTGTAAATAGAGATCATCTTTTAAAGAACGTTTATTAGATATACTTTCAATAAACTGCTGAGTATCATAGTTTTTAGGTGATTTTAGTTCTAAAAAAGGATTGGTTTCTAATACTTGTTGAACAACTTTATTGATATCATCAATGTTGTCAGTAAGGAAATCTAACGATTTTAATAGTTTTTGATTTAATTTTAATGTTTGTTTTAATGTTTGAATATATTGCATTTTTTGTTTCATATTCATCACCCCTCATTATTATATAGCAAAATTCGTGCCAATTAATGTATAAATATTTATTAGAAAAGTATAACGAATCACTATTGTTGCGCACAAGTTTTATTTGTTTTATCATAAAGGATGAGGTGATTTCATTGGAAGACAAAATAATGTTGTTGATTAATGGAAGAATGGATCAAAATTCATATGAAGAATGTCAATCCATCCAATTATCAAAAGAATTAAAACTAAGTAGAAATCAAGTGACTAGATTATTAAATGAACTATTTAATGACAAGAAGCTTATTAAAATCAAAACAAGCCCTGTTTTATATCTTTCAAGAGGTTCTCTTGAAAGTAAGTATAAGAAGAAACTCTCATCGGATGAATACAAATCATTAGATGAATTGGAAGCTGAATTAAACAATCAGACAGAATTAAAGAACTTTGAAAAACTTATTGGGTCTAATGAAAGCATGTATCAGATTGTAGAGAAGATTAAGGCAACAGTATCTTATCCACCAGTAGGATTACCTATGTTGTTTTATGGACCAACTGGTACGGGTAAATCATTTATGGCTAAACTTACGTATGAATATTGTGTAGACACAGGCTTAATTGATGCATCTAAGAATTTTGTACAGGTGAACTGTTCAGAGTATGCCAATAACCCAGAACTACTCACAGCGAATCTGTTTGGCTATAAAAAAGGTGCTTTTACAGGTGCAGAAAGTGATAACTTAGGTTTATTACATTTTGCGGATGGTGGAGTATTATTCTTAGACGAAGTGCATTGTTTAAATGCTGAATGCCAGGAAAAATTATTCCTTTATATGGACCAGGGAATCTATCACTTAGTAGGTGATAATAATAAGTGGTATAAATCTAAATGTAGAATTATATTTGCGACAACAGAAGTACCACAAAAAGCATTATTAAAAACATTCTTAAGACGTATTCCTGTAATTCTTACAATTCCATCTCTTGCCCAAAGAGGAGAAAATGAAAAACTAGAACTCATGTATAACTTCTTAAAGAATGAGGAGAAGCGTGTAAACAAAACAATTCTTATTTCATCTAACGTTTATGAGTTGTTACTGAATCACACATTTGTAGGTAATATTGGTGAACTGACTAATACTATTCAGGCAAGCTGTGTGAGTGCATTATATAAAAGTAATTCAGATACGTTAGAAATACATGCTTATGATTTACCTGATAGTATCAGGAACAGTATAGATGTCTCTTCTATGGTTATGAAGAAGCATAAGCTTGTATCTCTTAACACACTTCTTCCTGTATCAGATCAGGGCATCATTAAAGATTTTTATCAATCATTAATTAATCTTAAAAGAGATCAGTCATTTGCAGTAAATGCACAGAATACTGTAGATAGATATTTTGAGAAGCTTATATTTAATGATAATCGTGCAGATTCAATTGATTATCTTACAAACTATCTCGAAAAGATATTTAATAATATCACTGAACATTACGGCTTTAGGACTTCACATAATGAGTTGATTGCACTTGCAACATATGTCTCAGAATTCTCTAAGAATACATATCTCACAAATAACTGGATCAATGAGAATTATGATGAAGTAAAAAACTTGAAGAAATATCTAAAACTTGAATTTCATCGTGAATATGAAATAGGACAGGAAGTTTCTCATTACTTAAAGAATAATATGAACCAGGATATTGATGAGTTTGTAGAATGTATTATCTGTATTTGTATGATTAAGTATTTTGCACATTCTGGTGAAGATCTCACAATTGCGGTTATTATTGCGCATGGTTATTCAACTGCAAGTTCTATTGCGGAAGCAGCCAATAGAATGTTGAATAGTTATATATTTGATGCGATTGATATGCCATTAGATGTGGATGTACAAACTATTACAAGAAAGATTAATGATTACATTGCACATGTTGGTAATATCTCAAAACTTTATTTATTAGTTGATATGGGTTCTCTTGAAGAAATATATCAGGGATTAGATACAAGTAATGCAGATATTGCCTTAGTAAACAATATTAATACTAAATGTGCGTTAGAAATAGGACAGGGAATTAAACTCAATAAAACAGTGACTGAAGTAATTGATTCTATTCTTAAGGAAAACATCTATAAAACGCATATAGAACTTAAGAAAAAGAAAGACCCTATTGTAATCTGTTCTTGTGCATCAGGAGTTGGTACAGCGAATAAGATCAAAGAAATCTTATTCAATTCTTTACCTGAAGATTCTAATTTAAAGATTATTACTTATGATTATCCTGCTTTAATACGTAAACAGGTCTATGATCAGTTAATGAATGATTATGAGGTTGTATGTGTCATTGGAACACTTGATCCAAATATTGAATCTATGAAATATATAGGTATACAGGAATTGATTATTAATGAGGGTCAGAATGCGATAGAAGTATATTTTGGAAAGTATATGACTCAAGCTCAGATGGAGGTATTCGAAAAGAATATCTTACGTAATTTCACATTATCCAATGTTATGAATAACTTAACTATATTAAATCCAGATAAACTACTAGAACATGTAGCGAAAGCAATTGATCATCTACAGAATATCTTACATAAGAGATTTAAGAATAGAACATGCTTTGGATTATATGTTCATATCTGTTGTCTTGTAGAAAGATTAGTTACAAGACAAGCTATTTCAAACTTTACTGATCAAGACTTTAAAGAAAAGCATCAAGAGTTTATAGATCAAGTAAATATCTCAATGAAAGAAGTTAAAACATACTACAATGTTGAGATTCCAGATGAAGAAATAGAATATATATACAACTATATTATTAATGATTAGTGTGCTATTAATTGGCACACTTTTTGCTTGTTTAAAAGTGGAAGTTAGTTGTACAGATTGAGCGTAAGAATCTATAAACTGGCACGAAGCTTGCTTGAGTATAAGTGGAAGCTGGTTATGCAGATCAAGCGTAAAGATCTGTAAACTGGCACGAAGCTTGCTTGAGTATAAGTGGAAGCTAGTTGTACAGATCAAGCGTAAAAATCTGTAAACTGGCACAAAGTTTGCTTGAGTATAAGTGGAAGTTAGTTCTACAGATTGAACGTAATTGATCTACAAACTGGCACGAAGCTTGCTTGGGTATAAGTGGAAGTTAGTTCTACGAATTAAGCGTAAAGATCTACAAACTAGCTCAAAGCTTGCATGAACTAAAACGAAAAGAAAGGAGTGCAGAGAATATGGCAAAAATCATACTTGCATCACACGGAGGATTATCTAAAGGGATGAAAGATTCAGTTTCTATGATTGTTGGAGGTTTAGCTAAGGATATAGAAACATATAGCTTGCTTCCTGGACAAAATCCTGAAGACTTTTATCAAGAAGTTTTGAAAGAAGCAAAAGAGAGTGATGAACAAATCTTAATCTTGTGTGATATCAAAGGTGGAAGTGTTCACACAGCTTTATCTAAACTTGCAGTATTGGATAATGTAATGGTTTTTTCAGGAATGAACATGGGATTGGCATTAGATGTAGTAATGAAAAGCTTGGGCCAAAATCTTGAATTAGCAGATGCGAACGATTTGATTGAAGCAGCTAAAGAGGGAATGACAGTTATGAATGGTATGACAAGCGAAGATGATGAAGATTTCTAATAGGAGGAGAAAAAAATGATCAAATTATTAAGAGTAGACCACAGATTATTGCATGGTCAAGTGGCTTTTTCTTGGACATCCAAACTAAGTGCAGACTGTATCTTAATAGCAAGTGATGCAGTTATGAACGATGATTTAAGAAAAATGTCAATAAAACTAGCTAAACCTACTGGAGTGAAGTTAGTAATTAAAAATATTGCAGATGCAGTGAATGCAATCAACAGTGGAGTGACTGATAAATACAAATTATTTATTGTGGTTGAATCTATTAAGGATGCTAAGACGATTGCTGAAGCATGTAACATTAAAGCAGTTAATTTAGGAGGAACAAAAGCAACTGATGAAACTCGTAATATTTCAAAGGCAATGAATGTTACTAAGGAAGAAGAACAAATGATTCGTGATATGGTTTCTGAAGGAATTAAAGTTGACATTCGAATGGTTCCAACGGATAAATCGTTAGATGCATTAAGTGCTTTATAAAAAGAAAAGGAGAAAAATATGATATTACAAGCATTTTTGTTAGGCTGTATAGCTTTCATTGGTAAGTGTGACTTAGCAACGGGTACGAATATGATTCAACGACCAATTGTTTTAGGTCCATTCGTTGGTTTGGTATTAGGAGATCCTGAGCTAGGTATTAAAATTGGCGCAACTTTAGAGTTAGCTTTCTTAGGACAAGTTTCGGTTGGTGCATATATTCCGCCTAATGTAATAGTAGGTGGAGTGTTAGGAACAGCATTTGCGATTACTACTGGAAAGGGAGCTGAAATTGCATTTACGATGGCATTTCCAATCGCTTTATTAGCACAATCAATTGATAATGTAATGTTTTCATTGGTTCGTCCTATGTTTGGTAAATTGGCAGATAAATATGCGGCGCAAGGAAACACAAAAGCAGTCGGTGTAATTCATTTATGCACAGGATTCTTGACATGCTTTGTATTGTTCTTATTAACTTTCTTAGGATTTGCTCTAGGAAGTACACAAATGCAAGCAATTGTAAATGCAATCCCTGAAGTTATCACAAATGGTTTAAGTATTGCATGTGGAATGCTTCCAGGTATTGGATTTGCGATGTTAGCACAAATGATTATGAATAAAGATGTAGTACCATTCTTTTTCTTAGGATTTGTATTATCAGCATACTTTGGTATTCCAGTTGTTGGTATTGCTATTATTGGTGTAATTGCAGTATTTATTAAAATTAATTTCCATGAAGAAGAAACTTTGGCAGTGCAAGGAGGATTAGATGAAGATGACGACTTCTAATGAAAATGTAATCACAAAAAAAGATTTACAAAAAATGTTTTGGCGTTCGTTACCGATGGAGTTTTCATGGCATTATGAAAGACAAATGCATATGGGATTTGCTTTCATGGTAGCTAAAGGATTAGAAAAGATTTATAAAGATGATAAAAAAGGGTTGTCAGAAGCTCTTGAAAGACATTTAGAGTTTTTCAATATTACACCACATGTTTCTCCATTTGTAGGTGGTATTGTTCTTGCTATGGAAGAAATGAATGCAAAAGATCCAAACTTTGACACATCAAGTATTAATGCTGTTAAAGCCACACTGATGGGGCCTTTAAGTGGAATTGGAGATTCATTATTGTTAGGTACACTTCGTGTATTGGCAATTGGTATCGGTACTTCATTAGCAGTGCAAGGTAGTGCATTGGGTCCAATCTTATTCTTATTGATTTTCAATGTGCCAGCGTTTGCATTACGTTATTTCTGCTCAATGAAAGGTTATGAATTAGGAGCTAACTATTTAACGAAGATTCAACAATCTGGTTTAATGAAAAAATTTATGCTAGCAGCTTCTATTCTTGGAGTTATGGTAATTGGTGGTATGACAAATGAATTGGTTAGTGTAACGACTCCATTGGCTATTGGTAGTGGAGAATCTGCAACACACATTCAAGATATTTTAAATGGAATTTTGCCAGGTATGTTGCCTTTGGCTGTAACCGGAATATATTACTCTTTGATGAAAAAGGAAATCAATGTTCTATGGTTGATTATTGGTACAGCTGTTGTAGGCATTGCATGTGCACAATTCGGGCTTTTAGGATAAATAGAAAAGGATGGTAAATTAAAATGTTAAATTTCGACGAAGCAAAAGTAAGACAGGATCATCAAAATGGTGTTGATATGATCCCTGAGGTAGAAAAGGTAGTAGATCAAATTTGTGATGAAGGGTATGATAATATCTTCTTATTTGGAATTGGTGGAACATTATTATATGCAGGGCAAATTATGCATACAGCTAAACAATTAGGATGTTCATTACCATTATATCTAGAAAATGCAACAGACTTCTTATATGAAGGAAATAAGAAATTTACAAAAAATTCAGTTGTAGTTATCGCATCATTGTCAGGAAATACAATTGAAGTAGAAGCAGCTATTGATAAAGCTCATGAAGTTGGAGCACGTGTAATTGGATATGTTGAGGTTCCAGAATCACCATTAGCTAAGAAAGTTGATCATTTAGTTACTACGGTTGGTGGTGAATACTATTGGTGGTATACAGTGGTTCTTCGTTTTATGAAGAATGCTGGTGAATTTGATGCATACGACAAGCTAACTTCTCAAATGAAAAACTTACCTGATGCAGTTGTTCAAATCTACAAAGATGCGGATGAAGAAATGAAAAATTATGCTGAGAAATACTGCGATGAACCAATCACATACTTAGTAGGATCTGGTAATCTTGAAGATTGGGCAGTTTGCTATGGTATGTGCATTATGGAAGAAATGCAATGGATGCGTACACGTCCAATTTCAGCTGCTAACTTCTTCCACGGTACATTAGAAGTAATTGAAAGAGATATTCCAGTTATCTTAATTAAAGGTGAAGATAAAACTCGTCCTGAAATGGATCGTGTTGAGAAATTTGTTAATAGAGTTAGTGCTAAAGTGACAGTGTTTGATACTAAAAAATTTGCTCTTCCAGGTATTGATGAAGAATTCCGTGGAGTTTTATCACCAATTGTAATGCGTTCAGCATTTATGAGATTAAATGTTCACTTAGAACATTGCAGACGTCATCCAATTGATATTCGTCGTTACTATAAAGCATTAAAATACTAATAATGATTGAAAGGAGCTTTAAAGCTCCTTTGATTATATGAAAGTTGAAACATCATTATTGCAATTAATATGATTATTTTTGATATGGATGGGTTGATGTTTGATACGAAAACCCCATATATCGAAGTGTTTGAAGACATTTGTAAAAACACAATCATTATTTTCTAAGAGAATATTTGCTCGGTATGCTTTGGGACAAGCTATTTCGATTATTTGATTTACTATAAGGACTATTCATGGTTAGAGGATATTTTAGAAATTGCATATGATGAATTTGTTTCATATTATAAAACACTTTGTGATTCCAGAATCTGCCAATAAATATGAAATTGGAAGAATTGCACGATTTTTTAAAAGTGCATAACTATAATTTTTGTATTGCGTCAGGCTCAAGTGTTACGCACATTAAGCGCTTAGTGAAAAACTATGGGTTTGATCTTAAGGCGGATTTGATGCTTTCATCAAAAGATGTATATGCTTCAAAATTAGCCCCGGACCAATTTTTGGCTTGTGCAATAGAAATGAGTGTTATACCAAAGAATTTTGATGAGGATAAATAAATGAAGAATTTTAAAGATCGATTATGTGGAATGAACTGTCATTATAGATTCTATTCTTTTGAACGTTTTTTTCAGGAAATGAATCGTTTAGGTATTAAGAACGTAGAGATTTGGACGGGACCTATGCATTTCTATGTGGACTACAACAAAAATCAGAGTGTAGAACAGCTTAAGGAATACGCAAAAAAATATGATGTAAAAA
>ENA-OPCL01000202-OPCL01000202.1-human-gut-metagenome-genome-assembly--contig:-NODE-202-length-53288-cov-4.754889_pt1 | contig 53288 bp, 48 predicted proteins | sample MGYA00241251_ERZ501482 | MGnify/ENA primary metagenome ERZ501482 (study PRJEB25962, sample SAMEA2042581) | human gut metagenome | biome: human gut; feature: human-associated habitat; material: faeces... | reverse complement strand
GCAACTTGTCGAAGCCGCCGGCCTTGATATTACGCCCGAACAAGGGATTTTATAGATTAATCCGCTCGGAATGGAATTTTGTTTTTTCGTGCATAATCAATCAGTGTGTCCCGCCGCTCTTTGTAAATCTCTCTTGGAATAATGACGGTGTCGGCGTCAAAGTAGTCAGGCAGGTCTGAAAGTTGGTTGTAGTACCTACGGGTGAGAACAGCATAGTCAACCTTTGTCGGTTTGTCGTTTTTATTGTGAAGCTTGCGATAATTTCCGACAACAAAAACGTAGCTTTTACCATTGATCCATGCGAATGGATATGAAAAACGGATGCCATCGGAGTTTAGACTGTCACGGTCGTATACGATGGAGTCAAAACGATGCCTCGCTAAAAATTTATCTGCATTGGCAATAAAATCTTTTGCAAGAATGGTGTCATTCAGAGAATTCAGAATGTATAATTTGTCGTTTTGAAAAGCCACGATGTCGGTTGAACTGTATTCCGAAGCGATGAAATGTCCGGATTTCGGCGTTGCAAGATTGTTTGCCGTGACGGATGCAACGACAGCGCAAAGCAAGGCAACACAAGCGTATTTCAAAATGCGTGTGGCTGAGAATTCAAGCATCAGTCCGGCGATTATGGCCGATGCGGATAGCAAAGTGGCGGATAGCCCGTCAATCCAAATGTTGTTGACCGCCGGCAGGTAGTTGATGCAGAAGTGGGATGTTTGAATCATATACTCGTAAAGCAAGTCGATAAAACCAATCAATGCGCCAAGTTGGTATCCCAATGCGGCTATTGCTATCGCGGATACATTCAGAAGCAGTATTAATGGCAGCAAAGGGACTATGACAAAGTTTGTGATGAAAAAGCTTGTAGGGAATGAATTGAAATAGTAAATGATAAGTGGTGCGGTTGCCAATTGTGCAGCCAATGTGACAGACAGGGATGATGACGCATAGTTGAGGATAGGGTTTGATGAACGCGGCAGCAGGTTGTTTGCCCAGAGAAGGATGCCTGTCACGGAGAGAAAGCTCAATTGGAATCCGACGTCATAAATTGCATTGGGGGAAAATATCAAGATGAAGAAAGCGGAGGCGGCAAGAGCGTTGATGGATGAATGCTTGCGTAAAAATATTTTTGACGCATAAACAAATGAAACCATGATGGCGGCTCTTATGGCTGAGCTGGACAGCCCGGTAAATGCAACATAAAACCAAATGCAGGCGAGGATGGCGAAAAATTTGAATTTGTTCATCCGCGGGCCTCTGATGGGAAACAAAAGGGCGGACAGGATGATTGTGATTACACCGATGTGAAGCCCGCTGACCGCAAGAATGTGTGCAAGCCCAGCTTGAGAAAATGCTTGCTTGTCAGAATCCGACATGTAGCGGCGGTCGCCGGTGCAGAATGCTATAGAAAGGCTTGCTGCGCCATTGCTAATGCCGGAAAGTCGGATGAGATGTATTATTTTTTGCTTTGTGCGGTCGGTCCATGCGCGTAGGCTGTTTTTATGCCCGGTGATTGAATATTCCCCTTCTTTCAGCGGGCATTCGTATAAAATGCCCTGTCGCTTCATGTATAAGGCATAGTCGAAAGAATATGGGTTGTTTGTGCTCGTTATAGGCTCGATGGTTCCGCGGCAAGCAATCACATCACCGACATGGATGGAGTAGTCGTTGTGTATGGTAATAAGTCGCAGTTTCGTTTCCTTCTGTCCGATTTGAGCAGCGACAGTCAGGTCGGAGGAAAAGTCACGTTGCCGGATTTCATCAACTGTTCCGGAAAACGCTATTTCTTTTCCGATGAAACGCTCGTCAATGTTGTTTGGTGTGTTGAGATAGGAGCATAGCCATCCGAACGAGGCAAACATAAGAAGAAGCGACATGTTTGAGAAGATGTGCCAGATGCCGAATCTGTATGTCTTGGTGAGCAACATTCTTGCAATGAGGCATATTGCTGTGCCCAAGGCAAGAAAAGACGGCATAAAGCATCTGTCTCCTATGTCGAACAGGAGTATGCCAACCGCAAAAGGAATGGTTATCTTTAGAAAAGGATTGGCAGCAAAAGAGAAGGGCCGCTTAGTCATTCCAGATTCTCCAGGCAGCGAGGGCTTGGCCGATAAGCATTTCCATACCGTTTATTGTGTCGGCGCCGTATTGCTTCGATTTGCGGAGAAACAATGTCTCTGCAGGGTTGTATGTCAGGTCAAAGCAGATGTGGCTTGATGAGATCCCTTGATAGGGGATGTCGGGGCAGGCGTCTACGTTGGGAAACATTCCGAGAGGTGTCGTGTTGACAATAATTTGATGAGAGGAAACAATCTGCTCCGTCAGGTCTGTATAAGCCATTTTCCCGTTTCCTGATGTGCGCGAGGCAAAATCGATTGATATTCCGAGAGAGCGTAGGCAATGAGCCACGGCTTTGCTGGCTCCGCCTGTGCCGAGAATCAAGGCAGATTTGTGGTGAGACCGGATGTGTGGAGCAATAGAGTCGTGAAATCCGATGATGTCAGTGTTGAAGCCGATTGTTTTTACAAGCTCGCCCTTGCGCACGAATTTGATGACATTGACAGAGCCTATTGCTTGCGCGTCTTTGTCCACTTCGTTTAGAAGAGGGATTATCTGTTGTTTGTATGGGATAGTCACGTTTAGACCGCATATTTCGGATTGGAGGAAAATGTTTTCGGCAAGTGAAATGTCGTCAATCTCAAAATTGCGGTATTCGGCATCTATGTCCTCGTTGCGGAATTTGTTGTTAAAGAATTTCCGAGAGAAAGAATGCCCGAGAGGGTAGCCGATTAACCCGAATATTTTAGTAGCCATTGCTGTTGAGTTTCTATGAAATGTTTAAATGTCAGTAAATATTTTATGTCTCTTAAGTTCACAAAAGTTTCCCTTTTGGGAAAATGCGGCGCTGCTCAACTGACGAAGAAATAATCCGGCATTGAGGATTCTGACTTCGTCAGGTTGAGACGTATTCTGCGCATCGCAACTGTCGCCAACGGTAATTCTGCCGTTGCAATGTGTTGGATTGCAGTATAATCCGGCATGTTGCCAGCTGAGTCTTGTGGCGAGAGCCAGACGAAGCGGAAACAATCATGGACATATATGGGCATAAAAATATATTTAAAAAGTCAGATATGGAAATTTGAATGGATATTATTTTAATCTAAATGCGTAATTCTATAATTCGACAAAAAATCGTACTTTTGTAGAGAAATTGAAAATATGAAGTCGAGATTCTTGAGAACGTTACTTTTGTCGGTGTTCGTCGCTGCATTTTGCGTTAATGCAGTGGCGAAAGATTTTGTGTTGGTCATCGATGCTGGACATGGAGGAAAAGATGTCGGGGCGGTGGGCGACTACGCAATGGAAAAAGATGTGAATCTTGGCGTTGCATTGAAGTTTGGCGAACTGGTGAAGAAACATTGCAAGAATGTAAAAGTCGTTTATACAAGGGATGCGGATTTTTTCGTTTCATTGCAGGACAGGGCAAATATAGCAAACAAAGCAAAAGGTGATTTGTTCGTGTCGATACATACTAACTCAGTTGACAAAAAATCGCCAAGCCGCTATACGGTCACTGGGTCGGAAACATATACATTGGGACTGCATCGGTCTAATGAAAACCTTGAGGTAGCTAAGCGCGAGAATTCGGTGATTGAACTTGAGGATGATTATTCTGCAAAATATCAAGGATTCGACCCGAACTCTGCCGAATCATATATCATTTTTGAATTGAATCAGAGCAAGCACATGGAGCAAAGTATCAATTTCGCGTCATACGTGCAGGGGGAGTTCAAAAAGTGCGGACAAGTGGACAAGGGCGTGCGTCAGGCGGGCTTCTGGGTGCTTGCCAAGACGGGAATGCCGGCAGTGCTTGTCGAGCTTGATTTCATATGCAATCCTAAAAGGGAGAAATTCCTGTCGTCGGACGATGGCCAGGAGAAATTGGCTAAATCATTGTTCAATGCTTTTTGCCAATATAAAGAAGGTTATGACTATTATAAAAATGGTAGAAACCGTGACAAGGTGGAGGAAAACAGAACACCTGAGAAGCGGAGGACAACGGTTGCTGAAAGCAATCGTAATAAAGTGGAATATAGGATACAATTCTTGTCGAGTGGTAAAAGATTGCCGTTGACTTCTCGACAATTCAAGGGATTGAAAAATGTAGAATATTATGAGGATGGAGGCGTCTTTAAGTACACAACGGCTTCTACTTTCGACAAGCGACAGGCGTTGCAGTCGCTTGCTGAGGTGCAAGAACTGTTTGAAGATGCTTTTATCGTCGAGTTTAAGAATGGACAAAGAATAAAATAGTTAATTATGAAAAAAATATTTACAAGAGAGATATTGATTGGTTTGATTTTGGTGGTTAGTTTGTCAATCCTGTTTGTCGGAATTGACTTCTTGAAAGGCATCAATGTGTTCAAATCGTCAAATTTATATTATGTGGCATTCAAGGATGTCTCCGGCTTGGCGGAGGCGGCTCCTGTTACGCTTAACGGAATGAAAGTGGGGCAGGTGACAGGTATGGAATATGACTATGAGCATCCTGGAAATGTGTTGGTGGAAGTAAATCTGGACTCTTCTGTCAAATTGACAAAAGGCACTAAATTCACAAAGGCTGTAAGCTTGCTTGGAACAGGTGCGTTGGCGATAGAGATGGCTCCAGGCAACTCTTATGTGGAAGCCGGCTCGGAGATGGAAGGAGAGAGCCAGAAAGACATGATGGCAGATATCTCAACCGAGGTGTTGCCTCAGGTGGTTGAAATGCTGCCAAAACTAAACAGCATCTTGGCACACGTGGATTCTTTGGCTGCCAATCCGGCATTACAGAAAACAGTTACGCGTCTGGATGCGATATCGGCCAACATAGAGTTGCTTACGGCACGTTTGGCGGCAACATCGCAGAGAATCGACCCGATGGTCAGCAACGTGAATGGGCTGACTAAGGATTTGACTGCAATATCAGCTGACTTGAAGCAGTTGAGTGCAGAACTTAAGGAGTTGCCTTTGTCTGAGACTATGGATAACGTGAAATCGACAACGGCCAATCTGAAAACATTTACGGGAAAACTGAACGGAACAGACTCCTCTTTGGGCTTGTTGCTTAACGACAGGGGGCTGTATGACCACATCGATTCTACGGTGAACAGTCTGGACTCTTTACTCATCGACCTGAAGGCTCATCCGAAAAAGTACGTAAATTTCAAATTGTTTTAGATAAATCTTTGAACGGCTTATTCGGAATGATTCCAAATAAACCGTCAGAACTTATTTGTTTTTCAGGTGGATTAAAATCCTAATAATTAGGAAGTATGTTGCATCTGTTGCGCCAATTACGGTGTCTTGTACTGAAAAATGTAAACATCAGACAATCAACAGGTTGCGACTAAATGCGCTGGTGAACTTGGAAAGTTTTGTAACTGCTTGATATTGTTGGTGTTGGATGTGTTGTGAAAAAAACAAATTATTTTACATTTGTTTAATCCGAAATATATTATAAAATTTGCATTTGGAAATACAGTGAGATAATGACAGCAAACAATAGCGAAAGATGGAAAAAGTGCCAAGAGATTATTAAGGATAATCTCGGGCCGGACCCGGTTCCTTATGAAACCTGGTTCGCCCCTATTGTAGAAGAAAGTTTTATAAACAATGTCTTGACATTGCGTGTCCCGACAAACTTCTACGCAGAGGTGCTTGAAAGTCGCTATCTTGATTTGTTGCGTGCAACTTTGTTCCGCGTGTATGGCAAGGGAATAAAGTTGAACTATTCTTATGACATTGTAAAAGATGTGCCGGAATCGCATGTGATAACACAGGTGCCGCACAAGAGTCCTGCAGTGCAGGAAATGAATCCATTTGTGCAGCAGGACCGTTTTTCGAGCGTGGCGCTCGATTCACAGCTGAATCCGATATATACATTTGAGAATTATTGCGAGAGCAAAAGCAATAAATTGGCATTTACCATAGCTAATGCGATTGTTCGACATCCTGAAAAACAAACGTTCAACCCGATGTTTATATTCGGTCCAACAGGTGTTGGAAAGACTCATTTGATTCAGGCGATAGGTATAGGCATGAAGGAGGAGAATCCTGATTTGCGTGTGCTTTATCTCAGCGCCCGTACGTTTGAGTCGCAATATACTACAGCGGTAAGAAACAATAAGGTCAATGACTTTATAAATTTCTATCAAAGCATTGATATGCTTATTATGGACGATGTCCAGGAATTTGCAGGCAAAACGGCTACACAAAACACATTCTTCCATATCTTCAATCATTTGCACAACAAACAAAGACATTTGATATTGTCGTGCGATTGTCCTCCGTCTGAATTGGATGGAATGGAGCCTCGTTTGTTGTCGAGGTTCAAATGGGGTATGACGGTGGAATTGTCGAGCCCGGACTATGAATTGCGCCGTAATGTGTTCTTGAAAAAAGCTCTTCAGGCCGGTGTTGAAATTCCGGAAGACATTGTGGACTATGTGGCAGAGAACGTGAAGGACAATGTGCGTGAGATAGAAGGTGTATTCGTGTCGTTGATGGCGCATTCTACGGCTCTTAATCTGCCTCTGACTGTCGATTTGGCAAGAAATGTGTTGTCCAACTCAGTCAAGATGAGCCGCCGTCAGGTGACGTTTGATGTGATTGTCGACGCTGTATGCTCGCAGTTCAGCATTGATAAGGATTTGCTCTATGGCAAGTCGAGAAAGCGTGAGGTAGCCGATGCGCGCCAGTTGGTGATGATGCTTGCCAAGAAACACGCAAAGATGTCGTCTACCAATATCGGTTTGAAGCTGAACCGTAACCATGCCACTGTGCTTTATGCATGCAAGGCTATCGAGGAGCGCATTTCTGTGGAGAAAGACTTCCGTCAGTTTGTAGGACAGATTGAGGCTAAACTGAATTAGAAAGAATCAAGGATAAACAAAAATGGCAAATTCGCTTCCCGAATTTGCCATTTTTTGTTTTGGTTATAATTCTGTGTTGAAAAATTCGATGAATGCTTGAATTGCGTATTCATGATCAGCGATGGAGCCTGTTTCCATGGCTGAGTGCATTGCCCAGATAGGGTTGCCGACGTCGACACCGTCAATGTCGATTTGCGACGTGAGAATGTTGCCCAAAGTCGATCCTCCTGCCACATCCGAATGATTTACGAAATACTGGCAAGGTACGTTGGCTGCATGGCAGACTTCCTTGAAGATGGCGGAAGAATGAGCATCTGTCATATATTTGCAGTTGGCGTTTATCTTTATGACCGGACCACCTCCCATCTTAGGGTGGTTGGTGGGGTCATATTTTTCCGGATAGTTAGGATGTGCTGCGTGGGCATTGTCGGCAGAAACAAGAAAACTTCTGGACAAAGCTTGGTAGAAGCCCTCGTCGTCGAGCCCCATGCATGTTGAGACACGATGCAGTATTGATGCAAGCACAGGCGATGCCGCCCCTTGTTTTGTTCCGCTGCCCGTTTCTTCGTTGTCGAATATTGCCATGACTTTTGTCGTTGCGGGGTTGTCGCTGTTCAGGAGTGCCGACAATGCTGCGTGAGCCATGCTGAGGTCGTCGATTCTGCCGGAGCAGATGAATTCCTTGTTGAAGCCGACAAGCTGCGATTTCTGGCAATTATAGAGCATAAGGTCGAAATCCAGAATGTCTTTGGAGTCGGCAATTTCAAGCCTCTCTTTGATTTGGTCTATTAAGAAATTGTTTTTCGACATTGAGTCGCTGACAATTGCAGCGATAGGGAGCATGTCTTTCTGCTTTGAAAGAGGATTTCCGGCATTGACATTTCGGTTGAAGTGGATGGCGAGATGCGGAATAATCAAAACAGGACTGGCGAAATCAATCAATTTTGTGATTGGTCGTGCTGGATTTTGTGGATTGCGTACAATGACCCTTCCGGCAAGCGACAATGGACGGTCGAACCAAGTGTAAAGTATAGGGCCGCCGTAAACCTCCGTGTTGAGTTTAAGCACACCGTCGGCAAGCATTTCTGGATTTGGCTTGATTCTGAAACAAGGGGAGTCGCTATGGGCGGAAATCATATTGAATCCGCTTTGGTCAAGAGGCGTTTCTCCTATAACAAATCCAAAAATGGCGGTGTCGTTCTTTTTTACGTAATATTTTCCGCCTTTTTCCAAATTCCATCGTTCGGATTGCTTTAGCTCTTGGAATCCGTTGTCGTCAAGATAGCGTTGGATTGTTGCAGTGGCAAAGAAGTTGCATGGGCTGTTGTCAAGAAAATCCAACAACGAATAGGCATTTGTCCGTTCCATAATGATATTAGTTATATTCGTATTTAATGTGGTGCAATGCTCTCAACACGTTACAGAGTGTTTGGCCCCAAACGACCTTGAAATTATCCTTACAGAAGCTCATGCATTCGTTGATTTGGTCGCTGGTCGCGTCTTTCGCTGCGTGGAGGAAGTCGTATAGATATTGGAAAATGTCGGCAAGATATTCCGATATGCTGACGGCAATCGGCGTGTCGGAAAATTTCATGTCCGACTCAAAGACTTCAAGAATAGTGTCGTCTTCGCCAATCAAAGTCTCCAATTTGCGGCGCACGCTGTCATAATAGATTTCATCAAGATATGAATCGATTATGACAGAGTCGTCAATCTCCGTCTCGTTAAAGTCGGAAATGGCTATATATATTCGTGGCAGGAGTTTGAGTAGCTTGTCGACAAATTCGTTTTTCTCATAATTTGCGCAACTTTCCAACGTCTGGCAATACTCGTTTGCAAGTCCGATGAACAGAATGCTGTTGTTTGATATTTCAGTCATATTGGTGCTCAGTTTTTATAAAGGTTGTTGAACATAATATATTCTCTCACTTTGTCTGGCAATAGAAAATGTAAATCAAGACCTTTTTTTGCACAGTGGCGTATATGAGTCGACGACAATTCTATTTCAGGCGCTTTGACTATCTCCACGTTGTCGGGCAGTGTTTTGTCAGGAGGTAGAGGAAATCCAGGCCGGGGGTAAATGACAACTCCAAAATCGGCGATAATTTCATCGAAGGCTCTCCATCTGTCGAAGATAAGCCAATTGTCGCTGCCGATAATCAGCTTGAAATCGTGGTCTGGATATATGCGTTTTAATTCGCGTAAGGTTGATATGGTGTATGATGGGACAGGCATGTGAAACTCCACGTCGCACACTTTGAGGCCGTCGCATCCGTCAATCGCAAGTCTCGCCATGTTCAGCCTGTGTTGCGACATCGCATCGCTTGTTTCTGCTTTCAGAGGGTTTTGTGGCGATACGTTGAGCCAAACCTCGTCAAGCTCTGATGATTGCAGAATATGGCTGGCTACAATGCAGTGACCTATGTGGATGGGATTGAAAGAACCACCGAAAACACCGATTTTCATTATTTGGAAATGAATGATTCAATTACTTCGCGCGTCTTTGCAACGGCTTTGTCAAGGTCGTCGTTTACAATGTTGACATCATATTGTGGTGCAAATGTCAATTCAAAGGCAGCTTTGTCGACACGTTGGTTGATTGTGTCGATGTCGTCTGTGGCACGACCGACAAGTCTCTCTCTCAAGACCTCTATTGATGGTGGCGTAAAAAACAAAGACAATGCTTCGGGATACTGCTTCTTTACATTCAATCCTCCTTTTACATCAATGTCGAGAATGAGATTGTGCCCCGATTCGAGAATCTTTGAAACCTCGGATTTGAGAGTTCCATAAAATCGTCCGGGATACACCTCTTCGTATTCAACAAAGGCATTCTCTGAGATGAGACGTTGGAAATCCTCGGTTGTCAAGAAGTGATAATTTACACCGTCAGTCTCGCCTTTGCGTGGAGCGCGGTTTGTGGCGGAAACGGAGAATTGCAGGCGCAAATCTGCATCCTCCATAAGCTTTCCAATTATGGTCGACTTGCCAGTGCCCGAAGGCGCGGAAACGATTATGATTTTACCTTGCTTCATAATTACATGACATTCAGCACCTGTTCTTTAATCTGTTCGAGTTGGTCTTTCATTCTGACCACAACCTTTTGCAGTTCGGCTTGATTTGCCTTCGAACCCATAGTGTTGATTTCACGGCCCATCTCCTGACTGATGAATCCCAATTTTTTCCCTTGTCCATGGTTTCCGTTGAGAGTCGAGATAAAGTAGTCGAGATGGTTCTGCAAGCGAAGTTTTTCTTCTGTGATGTCAAGTTTCTCGATATAGAATATCATTTCCTGCTCAAATCGGTTTTTGTCGTAGTCAACATCCCCGAGTTTCTCAAGCGATTCCTGAATGCGGCTTTTGATTTTTGTCACACGTTCGTTCTCGTATTGAGGCACTTCGTTGAGCAATTCCTGAATGCAGCGTATTTTGTCTTCAAAGAATGTGGCAAGGCGGTTGCCTTCTTGTGTGCGGAACTCCACAAGCCCTTCTATTGCATTGTTCACAACAGAGAACAATGTGTCTTTTTCGGCATCGTCGATTTCCGACACATCTGTTTTCAAAACGTCTGGCAGTTTGATTAAAACGCTTAGCCAATCTTGAGGAAGCGGTATCTGGAGATTTTTAGCCAATTCTTCAATTTGAAGTTTGTAGGCTGCAGCTGCAGACTGATTTATGGTAGTTGTTGAGTCGGCAGAGATGGTCTCTACTGAAATTACGACATCAACTTTGCCTCTTTCAAGACGTTGCGAGATGATGCTGCGAATCGGCAACTCAAATTCGCGGAATTGCTGAGGAATTCTGATGGACAAGTCCATCTGTTTGCTGTTAAGAGATTTAATTTCAGCGGTAAATCTTTTGCCTTTGCATTCGATGGTCGATTTACCATAGCCAGTCATGGATAATATCATATTTCTTTTTCTTTTCCACAAAAGTACATCATTTTTATGAATGTTGCGAATTGTTTCGCTAAAATGTAAGTGTTGTTGCCGTCAAATATATTGTGTTATTCAAAACGGATTGACTTTGACGGCTTTATTGAAGAGATGATGTATGAGGGTAATAGCAGTACGATTGCAGATAGCAAAATGATACCTATGTTCAGAATAAGTAGCCACCAGTTGAATTCAACGGGGACATAGTTCATGAAATATGATTCTGAGTCAAGTTTGATTATATGTAATTTGTCCTGAATGAGAAGCAGTGCGAACGCAATGGCATTGCCGATGATGATTGCGCTGAACAAAATCTTCATCATGATGGCGATGAATATCAACCGGATGCTTTTGTCGGTTGCGCCAAGCGCTTTGAGTACGCCAATGGTGTTTATTCTGTTGAGCACGATGATAATCAGGCATGCGATGATTGAAAAGCACGCAACAAAAGCCATCAGTCCAAGCACTACGGCTATGTTGGTGTTCAGCAAGTCGAGCCATGCGAAATGGGTGGGATTGCTTTCGCGTATGGTTGATAGTTGGAATTCGCCCGACAAGGATGTCTGTCCAGATGTTATGCGTTTTGTCAGGCGGTTGATGATGCTGGCTCTTACGTCGTCAATGTCGTTGCCTGATTTACAATCCACGCCTATATATGATCCGGTGCTGGCATCCCATTGGTTTACAGACTGCAGAGTTTTTAAATTTCCGATAAGAATATGCTCGTCGAAAGTGTCGAAGTCTGTATTGAAAATTCCGCAAATATTGCATCTGCGCATCCTGACTTGTTGGTTGTTCATAAAATAGATGTATAGGCGGTCGCCGATGTGGAGCTGCAGTTTATCGGCGGTGGCCTTTGATACAAGCACGTTGTTCCCAGAAATGTCGGCTTTCCCAGCTGTCAATGTGCTGCGAAGATATGACAGGTCATAGCTGTCGGAAACGCCTTTAAATCGCAATCCTGAAAATCCGTCGGGCGATTTCAACACGCATGGAATCTCGCTGATCAGGTAGACTGACTTGATTCTCGGGTCGGCTTTTGAAGACAGCAGGGTAGACAGCTCGCTGTTGAAGTCAATGTAGCTTCTGATCATATTGTCGGAACTGTCAAGGTGTTTGTTGAAGATTTTTATATGGCTGTCAAGGTTGGTTATCTTGTTTATTATAGTTGATTTAAATCCAGTCACAACCGATACCGCAACAACCATTATGACTATAGCCAGAATCATTCCGGTTATGGCGACATTGAGGGTCGAAACAGCGGATCGTCCGTCGTTTGTCTGTTTGTTTAATTGTAATCGTTTGGCAAAAAATAATTCAAATCTCATAACATTGTGCTAAGACAGTGCAAAATTAAGGCATTTCTTCCAATGTTGTGTTATGGAATTGTTTTAATGTCGCATTTTGTGTGCGATGTTGCAAAATCAACTCTGATGGAGCGATATGGAGGGTAAATGAAAGCAAAAAGCCTTAATATCTGTCGAAATGATAATAAAAATGCAGTTTGGGTTGAATTAGTCATATGAAATGTGTACCTTTATGCCCGATTTTATAAATCTACAAAAACGATTATATGAAAGTATTAAAGTTTGGAGGAACATCTGTGGGCACGGTGAAAAGCCTGACCCACGTGAAAAGAATTGTCGAGAGTGAGGAAGAACCGGTGATTGTCGTAGTGTCGGCATTGGGCGGTATAACAGATATGCTTATTGCGACTGCACGAATGGCCTCCAAGGGGGATACATCATATCTGCAAAATTATGCAAAAATAATAGAGCGTCACAATGATGTGATAAATGGGATGGTGCCAAAAGACAAGCTTTTGGATGTGCACTCGGTTGTGGATCCTTTGCTGGAAGAACTTGGCAACATTTATCGAGGAGTGGCATTAATAAAGGATTTGTCTTCCCGTTCATTGGATATAATTGTCAGTTATGGCGAGCGACTCTCGTCGGCGATTATAAGCAGAATTATTGATTCTGCACAATATTTTGATTCGCGGAATTTCATAAAGACAGTAAGGCAATTCAATAAGCATGTGGTGGATTTTCCGACTACGGAGAGTCTTGTTCGCAGTGTGTTTGACCGTTTTTCCGGAAAAGTGGCAGTTGTGCCTGGCTTTATATCTTCTGATAAAGAAAATGGCGATATAACAAATCTTGGCAGAGGAGGTAGCGATTATACAGCGTCGATTATCGCAGCGTCGTTGAATGCCCGTCTGTTGGAAATTTGGACGGATGTTGATGGGTTTATGACGGCTGATCCGAGAGTGATAAGCAATGCCTACGTTATCGACCAATTGTCGTTTGTTGAAGCGATGGAGCTGTGCAACTTTGGTGCAAAGGTTGTGTATCCGCCTACAATCTATCCGGTGTTTCACAAGAATATTCCAATCATAATAAAGAATACGTTCAATTCCGCAGCTCCTGGGACAAAGATCTCCAATGATGTGGTGCACGAGGACTCACGGGCTATTAAAGGAATTTCTTCAATCAGTGACACGTCATTGGTTACTGTGTCTGGACTTGGAATGGTGGGAGTGATTGGAATCAATTCGCGGATTTTCCAATGCCTTGCTCAGAATGGCATCAGTGTGTTTCTTGTGTCGCAGGCTTCTTCGGAACACAACACGACGTTTGCATTGAAAAGCGATGACGCCGATCTGGCTGTGGCGGTGTTGAACAAGGAGTTTGAGAAAGAAATAGAGATTGGAGAGATAACAAGTATCACCGCCGAGAAAAACCTGGCTACTGTAGCGGTTGTTGGAGAGAATATGAAACACACTCCAGGCATTGCTGGAAAGCTGGTTAATTCATTGGGCAGGAGTGGTATTAGTGTTATTGCCTGCGCGCAGGGCGCTTCCGAGACAAACATTTCGTTTGTTGTGAATGGAGATAATTTGCGAAAGACGCTCAACGTGATTCACGACTCATTCTTCCTGTCGGAATATCAGGTGCTGAATTTGTTTATTGTCGGAGTGGGTCATGTCGGTAAGCGTCTGATTGAGCAGATTCGCCATCAGCAATCCAATTTAAAGGATAATAAGGCACTGGAACTCAACGTTGTGGGGGTCGCCAACTCTCATCATTGCATATTCGACAGAAATGGAATCGACATAGAGCATTATGCCGATATCCTTGGCAAATCGGAGATGGTAGCCAGTCCGACAACGATTTGTGATGAAATAATAAAGATGAACATTTTCAATCCTGTGTTTGTCGACTGCACGGCAACAAAGGATATTGCCGCAATGTATGACCGGCTGTTGTCGCACAATGTAAATGTAGTGGCGGCAAATAAGTTGGCGGCATCATCTAAATATGATAATTATAAGAAGTTGAAGCAGATAGCCCGCAAGCGTGATGTGAAATTCTTGTTTGAGACAAATGTTGGCGCCGGACTGCCGATTATCAATACAATAAACAGTCTGATAAATTCAGGTGACAAGATATTGAAAATAGAGGCAGTGCTGTCGGGAACGTTGAATTATATATTTAATGTACTGTCGGAAAAAGTGCCGTTGAGCAAGGCTGTAATGATGGCGAAAGAAGCCGGCTACAGTGAACCTGACCCAAGAGAGGATCTTAGTGGGAAGGATGTTGTACGCAAGTTGGTCATTTTGTCGAGAGAAGCCGGATATCGGATAGAAACTGAAGATGTAAAGAAAAATTTGTTTGTTCCGGAATCGTTGATGCAGGGAACAACGGAGGATTTCTTCAAGAACATTACATCTATCGATGATGAGTTCGAGAAAAAAAGGGCGGCAACGGCGCAATCTGGACGGGCTTTGCGTTTTGTCGCGCGGCTTGAGAATGGCGAGGCAACTGTCGGTCTTGAGGAAGTGGCATCCGACAGTCCGTTCTATTCATTGGAAAGCAGTAATAATGTAATATTGATAACCACGGAGAGATATAAGGAGTATCCTATGGAAATCAAAGGATATGGAGCAGGCGCGGAAGTTACCGCCGCAGGAGTCTTCGCGGATATTATAAGCATAGCAAATATCAGATAATAATGAAATATGTGATTATACTTGGTGACGGTATGGCAGACGAGCCTATACCGTCATTGAATGGAAAAACGCCATTGCAAGCGGCTGATACTCCGACGTTCGACTATATGGCACCCAGGTCGAGGATGGGAATGCTTAAGACGGTGCCTGAAGGATTCCATCCGGGAAGTGAGGTGGCTAATATGTCGGTGCTCGGCTACGACCTTCCGACAACGTTTGAGGGCCGTGGCTCTTTAGAGGCGGCAAGCATCGGGGTGGATATTGAACGTGGAGAAATGGCAATGCGTTGCAACTTGATTTGCGTTGAGAATGGTAAAATAAAGAATCATTCTGCTGGACACATTTCTGATGAGGAGGCTGCGGAATTGATTGCCTTCCTTTCTGAGAAATTAGGCTCTGACACGGTGCGCTTCTATCCTGGGATCTCATATCGGCATTTGTTGAAAATTAGAGGTGGAGACAAGCGTATAGACTGCACACCACCACACGATGTGCCGGGAACGCCTTTCCGCGAAGTGCTTGTTAAGGCGGATGTGCCGGAAGCCGAGGAAACGGTTGATTTGATAAATGACTTGATATTGAAGTCGCAAGTGTTGTTGGCAAATCACCCTGTAAATAAAAAGCGTATTGCAGAGGGGAAAGATCCGGCGAACAGCATTTGGCCGTGGTCGCCAGGTTATCGCCCGTCAATGCCTACATTGGCGGAGCGGTTTGGCATAAAAAGCGGTGTGGTTATTTCCGCTGTTGACTTGATCCGTGGAATCGGCGTGTATGCCGGGCTTAAGCCTGTGGCTGTGGAAGGCGCGACTGGATTGTGGAACACGAACTATGAGGGAAAAGCCAAGGCCGCTATAGAGGCGATGAAAAACAATGATTTTGTGTTTGTTCATGTGGAGGCGAGCGATGAGGCTGGACATGAAGGCGATGTGGCATTAAAAACTCGCACTATTGAATATCTTGACCAGCGTTTGTGCAAGCCTATTGTTGAAGCGGCCGACAGGATGCAGGAATCTGTTAGGATAGCCGTGCTGCCCGATCATCCTACGCCATGCAGATTAAAGACTCACACGTCGAATCCAGTGCCTTTTATGATTTATTCCAAAGGAGAAAACGCCGATGGCATAAGTGAATATAATGAGTGTTCTGCAATAAATGGTTCGTTGGGAACGCTTGAAACAGATGGTTTTATAAAAGAATTGCTAAAATAGGGCATAATGAGATATTATAGTACGAACGGAGCGGCATCCGAGGTGACGCTAAAAGAAGCGATAATAAAAGGGCTTGCTCCTGACAAGGGACTTTATATGCCGGAATCGATAAAGACTTTGCCGGCTGCGTTTTTTAAAAATATAGGAGGCTTGTCGCTCCAGGAAATCGCTTATGCGGTGGCAGATTCGCTTTTCGGCGAAGATGTCGACGCTGATGTGTTGAAACGTATTGTCTATGACGCACTGAACTTCGACATACCGTTGCATAAGGTTGCGGATAGACGTTATTGTTTGGAGCTGTATCACGGTCCGACATTGGCGTTCAAGGATGTAGGAGCAAGATTTATGGCCCGTATGCTTGGCTATTTCAATGCACAGGATTCAGACAAACGCCCTGTCAATGTGCTTGTGGCCACATCTGGCGATACCGGTAGCGCAGTGGCCAACGGCTTTCTCGGAGTGGATGGCGTGCACGTTTACGTGCTTTATCCGAAAGGAAAGGTGAGTCATATACAGGAGTCTCAATTCACGACATTGGGACGGAATATAACGGCGGTTGAAGTCGACGGGACATTTGATGACTGTCAGGCATTGGTGAAAAAGGCATTTATGGACGAGCAACTTAACGCCCATATGAAATTGACAAGTGCCAACTCTATCAATATCGCAAGATTCCTGCCGCAGATGTTCTATTATTTCTATGCATATGCACAGCTGGCTGCTGCAGGGAAAGAAGATTTGTCACAGATTGTTTTTGCGGTTCCGAGCGGAAACTTTGGCAACCTTACGGCTGGACTTATAGCGAAGCGCATGGGCTTGCCGATAAAACGATTCATTGCGGCAAACAATAGCAATGATGTGGTTTATGAGTATCTTGAAACAGGCAAATACAATCCTCGTCCGTCAATTCAGACAATCGCCAACGCAATGGATGTTGGCGACCCAAGCAATTTTGCAAGAATACTTGACCTGTACGGCTGTTCGTGGGAGAATATTAAAAGAGACATTTCCGGTGTGACATACTCTGATGCTCAGATCGGAGAGACATTGGCGTCAACATTCAAGACGGAGAATTATTTGCTGGATCCTCATGGAGCTGTGGGCTACAGGGCTATTTCTGAATGCTTGGCGGATGATGAGGTGGGAATTTGTCTGGAAACAGCTCATCCTGCTAAGTTTAAAGAAACGGTTGATTCTCTTACAGGTGGAGATGTCGCGATTCCGGAACGTTTGAAAGCGTTTATGGATGGCGAAAAGAAGTCGGTCCAAATGCTGCCGTCGTTCCGTGAATTCAAGGATTTTCTGATGAGGGAGTGAAACGGTAGAATCTAACGGTTGACTGCTGGATGGGAAAGTGCAGCGTAAGAATGTCCTCTGACACAGAAGCGTAGCATTCATCAAAATACAAATTCTTGTCAGCGGTAAACCAATGAATCTCATATTGATTATAGAAAGGGGTGCGGACAAGCGCTCCTTTCTTCATATATGGCGACCAGTATGATGAGAATCTGTTTGCTCCTGAGATGTATAATATGTCGTATCCTGAATCTGTAGGGACAAGAGCGATTGTGTATTTGCCGCCAAGTTCAAAACGGGAATCGTCGGTATTGCGGTCAAAGTAGCGCCAAAAGCCAACATAGAAATCATTGCCGGTGTTCTTTACGGCCTGTTCGACATCTGCCTGTGTGTAGCTTGTTTTGTTGGAAACGCGTTTGTCGGGAATGCTTTTGAACTCGATTCTTTTGATTGAAATCTTGTTTTTGCCAGCGACAATTCCTGCGGAAAATGTTTTTTGAGGAATATATTCGCAGGAGAAAAGGGTGGAAAGCTCTTTGTTTCCGGCAGAAAGGGAAAGGACGCCATTGTCCACTTTTATCTGAAAGGTGTTATATCTGTTGGGCTCGAATGCCATTTTGCTGTCAATGTCTGATTCTTTGACAATTGACTTTTCTCCATTAGAAACGACCTGTATGGCTACGTGAAAGCAATCTTTTCGGGTGATTTCATCAAAATGGTTGTTGGTGTTTCTTTTGAATATAGCGGAGGAATAGTTGTCGGAGTCGATGTAGTCCCAAACAATTCCGAATTCCGCACTTGGCGCAGATGGAGACAAAAGTCGTGAGGCATTGTCGATTTCATCACCATCGCGCAACCTTATTTTGAAAGAGAAGTCGCAACTGTCGGGGTTGTTGAAAGTGAATGGTATGAATTTCAGGCGATTGGAGCCGGCATTGTCGATGAAAATTTCATTACGGGAATTTCTGTCGAGCCCGGCACTGATGTCGCAGTCATTGTTGCAGTCCCAGTAAATATGCTCTGAATATGTTGTTGATGGCAATGATAAACATAGCAAAGCCAGGAATAACGTTTTGATTTTCATAATAAGAGATGTTGTATTTGATGCGTGTCAGACAAGGTTATGAACCTTTGTCAATAATGCAAAAGTAAGTAAAAAATCAGAATATGTAGACGCTCTGAGTCACTTTTTCGGATTGACTCACCATTCTATTGGCTGATTTTTGTTAAATTTGCATTTCATATGGAAATAGTGAAAGTAATAATAGCGGGTCTCGCTATCGGAATATTGATATCTGCACCAATGGGGCCGATAGGAATGCTGTGCATTCAGCGCACGTTGAACAAGGGACGTGCATCTGGCTTTTTTACCGGTGTAGGCGCGGCATTCTCTGATTTGTTGTATTCATTGCTGACAGGATTTGGACTGTCGTTTGTCATAAATTTCATAGAAAAAAATCAGACGGTGCTTCAGATTTTCGGAAGTGTCGTATTGCTTGGTTTTGGTGTGTACATTGCACGGAAAAACCCTGCAAAAATGATAAAGGAAAAGAAGGGACATCCGGTGAAAAACAACTATGTTCAGGATTTGATTACCGGTTTCTTGTTCACGTTCTCCAATCCGTTGATAATTTTCCTTATAATCGGATTGTATGCACGATTTAATTTCTTGACCAACATAACATCAATCTACGGTTATTTTATTGGCTTTCTGTCTATTATTATTGGGGCTTTGGGCTGGTGGTTTTTGATAACCTACTTTGTCAGCAAAGTCAGAGGCCGTTTTAATGTGAGGAGTATGTGGTTGATCAACATTTTCATAGGAAGTTTAATTTGCTTGATGTCGGTTATCGGCATGGGGCTTTCAATAATGGAGTTGCTATGAACGGAGAAGAATATGTATTGAATGTGCCTTTTGTGGAAGGTCTTGATGCAATGTCGATGGCTTCGGTTGCAGACTATATGGAATTGCATCTGAAGAAGGTGGGAATAAATTGTGTGAATTGGGAGGATAAATATCCATATCATCCAATAACGGTGTTCTCGATGGCTTACTCTGACAAATTCCTATATGTGAACTATTTTGTTAGATGCAACTATCTGCGTGCGGTGAATTATAAAAACAACAGTCCGGTGGCAGAGGACAGCTGTGTGGAATTTTTCCTGCAGACGCCTGGCAGTGAGGAATATTGGAACTTTGAATTTAATTGTATCGGTGCAATAAATGCTTCTCATCGGAAAGACCGCAAGCATCCTATACGGCTTACCGATATGGAACTGGCTACAGTGAAAAGGTATGCCACATGCGGAAATAATCCGTTCCAGGAACTTGAGGGTATTTTTAATTGGGGACTTGCCATCGCGATTCCGTTTGAGTTGATAGGGGTTGACGTTTCAAAGCGCCCGATTGAAATGAAAGGCAACCTGTATAAATGTGCGTCGGCGACGAGCATGCCGCATTATCTGAGCTGGGCGCCGATAAAAACTGACAAGCCGGATTTCCATAGGCCTGAATATTTCGGAAAAATAATCCTTGAATAATCCCCAAAAAAGAAAGTATGAAAGATTTGCTGTTGGCACTACGTTTTCTTATCGCTCCGGTATCTTCGTGGACGATGGAAAAACAAAATGGGCACTTGCCGTCAAAGCATGAAAGAGGGTGGTTTTATCCGCTGCTTGCTGTCGCTGGAGCATCATCGTTTGTGCAAATGTTGTATGGAGAAACATTGACGGTTGCGTTGGTGCGCGGTATTGCAATGTTTTCGGCATTCTTCCTTGGCTATATGATAAGTCCTGCTCTTGCATCTTCTGTGGTGCGTAGATTGAGAACGGAAAAGTCGGAGTCGGTCACAGAATCGGATTTGAAAATATTGACGATGTTTGTCTATTCGATAGGAGTGATAGTGGCAATTGTGCAGAACCTATTGCCAACGCCGATGATGCCTCTGTATATTTTCGTTGTGTATCTGCTGTTTGTCTTGTCGAAGTGTGCTGAAATCTTCGGGGCTGACACGGATGAGAAGAAAATATGGTTTGTGTTTGGAGTATTCCTTGCCCTGGCATTGGTGCCGATAGTAGTGGTTATAGTAATTATGAAATTTAATCCACAGGATGTAATATGAAATTGAAACTGAATGCAGTCAACATAAAGAACAGACGTGCCACGTTCGATTTTGACATTGTTGAGACCTATACGGCAGGAATTGTGCTGACAGGCACGGAAATCAAGTCAATTCGTCTTGGCAAGGCGGGCTTGACAGATGCGTTCTGTTATGAGAACAATGGCGAGATTTGGATAAAGAATATGTATGTGGGGGAATATTTCTATGGATCCTACAACAATCATTCTTCTCGGAGAGACCGCAAGTTGCTGTTGAACAAGAAGGAGATTCGCGAAATAGGCAAGGCTTCGAAAGACAGCGGATTTTCCATTGTGCCGCTGAAGGTGTTTATAAGCGACAAGGGGCTGGCAAAGGTTGTCATAGCTCTTGCCAAAGGTAAGAAAGAATACGACAAACGTCAGTCGATAAAAGAGCGCGAAGACAAACGCGAAATGGACCGTATGTTTAAACGGTGACGTGGTGGCATAGAATAAGGACTTTTGAATTGTCGGCAAGGGTGGTGGCGAAAATATAATCATTTCCTCCGTCGGCAATCTTGAGCCTTTTCCTCAAATCATCTGGCTTCATTGGAAAGTTGCGGCAAGAGATGTTTGCTGACTTGACAGATGATTTAATCTTCTTTATGTCGGGCTTCGATAAAGATAAAACATTCGTTATGGAAAACACCCGACCTGGATATTCGTGGTTGGTGGTGATATCGGACAGATACAGATGTGAATTCGTCGCCAAACGGATGAGGCCGAATTTGTCGGCGACAATGTCATAAGCTCCGGCTTTCATTATTGATGCGTTTGGAACGAATAACTGTTGACCGGGATGTGGTGTCCCGTCTGCGATTGAAATGGATTTATCTTCGAATTTGAACGTGAATTCTATTGCTTCGTTTGCAACGAAGTCGATGCAGTGAATTTGTGGCTGTTTCGCTGCCTGTGGAAAGTCAATTTTAAACAAAAGCTCCTTGCACTCGTTTTTCACTGACAATATCCAGACTTCTGTAATCCCAGGGAAATCGCTGATTGTTTGCGAAATGTCTGCCATTGGAGATGCTTTGACAATGATGAAATTGCAGCGGGATTCTATCTGCGGGATAATTAGGTTTAAGTCGGGGACGGTGTCTTTGATTGCGTATGTGCGGGAATTGCGGTCGTCGGTCAGCCTGCGCGACGGATCGATGAATGCTGCGGAGAACGGGTTCTTGACCTTGTCCAAATAACTTTCGGCAAAGTCGTTTACTACGGAAACGTTGTTTATCCCAAGTTTATGCATATTGTGTTTTACCGCAGATGTGACAATCTCGGCTGCATCAATGCTTACCACTGATTTCGTCTGTTGAGCAATGTAGAACGAGTCGATGCCGAGCCCGCATGTCAAATCGACCACAGCATCACATCCGGCAAACAGGTTGGCGTGAAATTTAGCCAAAATCTCAGAAGAGCATTGCTCTATGGAGACGTCGGTGGGATAGGCAATTTTTTCAGCTAATTCCGGTAGCTTCTTTTTTGCCTTGCGCCTGCATTCTATTTGGGTTATTGCTAAATTCTTATCGAATTTGAGGTTGTCAAATCTTTTCAGCCTTAGTGTGGAAGCGTCGGTTGTGCTATATTGGGATATGAATGATTCGAATTCTGGATTGTCGACAAATGAAAAATCTTCACACATAAGGCAATTCTATTACGTTCTACAAAAGTAATAATTAATTCTTCTATACGGAAATATTTAACCATTTTTGCTTCTGTTTCTGATGGTTATGTGTTGTGGGTAATCTTGCGGAAAATAAAATGATGGCAAATTTGAAGAAAAAGTGGAAAAATTCTTGCAGATTAAAAGATTTTATCTAATTTTGCAATCAAGAAAACAATAAAATGAACGTGAATCATTTCGCATATTATTTTGGCTTTTACTTTTATTTTGATAAAAAATAGAGGCGGGACGATATGCAATATATAAAGACAAAGAAAATTAGCAATCATATTAAAATCCCGCCATTGAGCGGGATTTTTTATTTAGTATGACCGAATGAAGAAAAAAGTAACAATACAGGGCGTAAAAGGATGTTTCCATGATGCTGCGGCAAGAGCATATTTTGCGGGAGAGGATATTGACGTGGTGCCGTGTGAAACGTTTGGCAGTATGTTTGATTGTCTGAAGTCCGACAGTTCGCTGATTGGCGCGATGGCGATTGAAAACACGATTGCCGGCAGTCTGTTGCAAAATCACGAGCTTCTTCGCCAAAGCAATCTTACGGTGGTAGGAGAGTACAAGATGCGCATATCACATGTGCTGTGCGCTTTGCCAGGACAGAATATAGACGAGCTGACAGAGGTTAACTCGCATCCGATGGCTCTTATGCAATGCGAGCAGTTTCTGCATCGCCATCCAAATCTGAAGATGGTGGAGAAGACCGATACTGCGGGCAGTGCGGAAGAAATTGCAAAGTTGGGATTGCGTGGACATGCTGCTATTTGTGGAAAATTGGCGGCTCAATTATACGGCTTGAATATTTTGGAAGAAGGCATTGAGACAAACAAGCGTAATTTCACAAGGTTTCTTATCATCGCTGATCCGATAATGTCGCATGAGCTTTCCTATGGCAAAAAAATAGACAAGGCGTCGTTGGTTTTCACGTTGCCACACACGCAGGGCAGCCTGGCTAAGATTCTTACAATTTTTTCATTCTATGATATCAACCTCTCTAAAATCCAATCGATTCCAATTATCGGAAGAGAGTGGGAATATCGGTTTTTCATCAATCTGACTTTTGATGACTATACGCGTTACCGTCAGTCGATAGAGGCTGTAAAACCATTGATTACTGATTTTAAAATTTTAGGCGAATATTCCAATTTCAATCAAGATGGAAAAGAATAGCAATATATGCCCGGCAAATCGGGTGAGACAAGTTAAGGAGTACTACTTCTCAAAGAAGTTGAAAGAAGTGGCGCAGCTGAATACAAAAGGTATGGACATTATATCTTTGGGCATCGGAGGCCCTGACCGTCCGCCGCATCAGTCGGTGATTGACACATTGTGTGATGTGGCTCGGAGGCACGACACTCATGGCTATCAGCCGTATGTCGGATTGCCGTCGCTTCGCGATGCTTATGCTGATTGGTATCGCCGTTGGTACGGTGTAGAACTGAATCCTGATAAAGAAATCCAACCGTTGATTGGTTCAAAAGAAGGTATCCTTCACATTACGTTTGCTTTTGTCAATCCTGGCGATGCTGTGCTTGTGCCAAATCCGGGGTATCCTACATACTCTTCGGTGAGCAAATTGGCGGAGGCTGAAATCCTGACATATAATCTAAAAGAAGAAAATGGGTGGTATCCTGATTTCAACGAGTTGGAGCGGATGCCGCTCGACAGGGTGAAACTGATGTGGGTGAATTATCCTAATATGCCAACAGGCGCGCCTGCGACAATGGAGTTGTTTCAGAAGATTGTGGACTTCGGCCGCCGGCACAATATCGTGATTGTCAATGACAATCCGTATAGCTTTATCTTAAACGACAACCCTGTAAGCCTGCTTTCTGTGCCTGGAGCAAAAGACATTGCCATTGAGATGAATTCGTTGAGCAAATCGCATAATATGGCGGGATGGCGTATGGGAATGCTGGCGTCAAACGCTCAGTTTGTAGAGTGGATACTTAAAGTGAAGTCAAATATTGACTCCGGACAGTTCCGCCCGGCAATGGAGGCGGCGGTAAAGGCTTTGTCGTGCGATGGGTCGTGGTATGCCGAGCTTAATAAGGTGTATGCCGAACGCCGAAAGGTGGCGGAGGCGATTATGACGCAACTCGGATGCACATTTGACAAATCTCAGAAGGGACTGTTCCTATGGGGAAGGATTCCTGAAGGGGAGGAGTCGTCTGAAAAATTCGCTGACCGCATTTTGTATGGTGCGCGGGTGTTTATCACTCCTGGATTTATTTTCGGAAGCAACGGAGAGCGCTATGTCAGAATATCGCTTTGTGCGACAGAGGAAAAGATGCGGGAGGCTTTGAATAGAATTAAAGAAATGAAATAAAAACATAAGATTATGAACGATATTAAACCTCTTAAGTTTTGTGGCGTTGACTCAAAACGCCCTGTTGTAATTGCTGGTCCGTGCAGTGCCGAGACAGAGGAACAGGTGATGGAAACGGCTAAGGATTTGGCAAAGAATGGTGTTAGAATCTTTCGTGCCGGCATTTGGAAACCGCGCACCAAACCGGGCGGATTCGAAGGTGTGGGCAGTGTCGGTCTGACATGGTTGCAGGAGGTGAAGGAGGAGACTGGTATGCTTGTGGCAACAGAGGTTGCAAACAAACAGCATGTTGAAGAGGCTCTCAATGCCGGAGTGGATGTGCTTTGGATTGGCGCGCGCACTTCGGCCAACCCGTTTGCCATGCAGGAAATCGCAGACTCGCTTGTCGGAGCGGATGTGCCGGTGCTGGTTAAGAATCCGGTCAATCCCGATCTTGAGTTGTGGATTGGTGCGATGCAACGCATCTACAATGCTGGAATCAGGCAGATTGGCGCCATTCACCGTGGATTCAGTGCTTACGGCAAACATTTGTACCGCAATATGCCGCAGTGGCACATCCCTATTGAATTGCGACGCCGTATGCCGGAACTGACACTGATCTGCGATCCGTCGCACATTGGAGGCAAGCGTGAGCTGGTGGCTCCGTTGTCGCAGCAGGCGATGGATATGGGCTTTGACGGACTTATCGTGGAGTCGCATTGTGATCCTGACAGTGCTTGGAGCGACAAAAGCCAGCAGGTCACTCCCGAGGTGCTTAACTTTATACTGAATATGCTTGTGGTGCGCGACACAACGCAGACCACAGAAAGCCTCACGCTATTGCGCCAGCAGATTGATCAGATAGATAATGATTTGCTTGAAGCCTTGAGCAAGCGTATGCGCATTTCGCGTGAGATTGGTCAGTACAAGAAAGAGCACAGTATGCCGGTGGTGCAGACGGGACGTTACGACGACATCCTTAACTCACGTGCGGCGGCTGCGGAAGAGCTGGGCATGAACGGTGATTTCATGAAGACGGTTTACCAAGCGATTCACGAAGAGTCGGTTCGTCAGCAAATTGAGGTATTGAACAATAGAATGCGATAGTGACGATGAGAATACTGATTATAGGAGCCGGAAAGATGGGCTCGTTTTTCTCCGATTTGTTGAGTTTCAAGCATTCTGTTGCGGTTTTTGAGACTAATCCGCAGCGTTTGCGTTTTACTTATAATGTGAGACGAATGTCGTCGCCGGAGGAAATTGCCGACTTCGACCCTCAGTTGGTCATCAATGCCGCAACGGTGAAGTATACGCTCGAGGCATTCCGCATGGTGATGCCGTATATCGGCAAAGAATGCATTCTTGCCGATATAGCTTCGGTGAAGACAGGATTGCCTGAGTTTTATGCCGAATGCGGGCATCCCTTTGTCAGCACACACCCGATGTTTGGACCTACGTTCGCTTCGTTGAGCAATCTGCAGGATGAGAATGCGATAATCATAAGCGAGGGCGACCATTTGGGCAAGGTGTTTTTCAAGGACCTTTACAACGAGTTACATCTCAATATCCGCGAGTACACGTTTAAGGAGCACGACGAGGTGATTGCTTATTCGTTGTCAATACCGTTTACGTCGACGCTTGTGTTTGGCAGCGTGATGAAGCATCAGGACGCGCCGGGAACCACCTATAAACGCCATATGGCGATAGCCCGTGGTCTGATGTCGGAGGATGATTTTCTGCTCACGGAGATTCTGTTTAATCCGCACACTGTGGAACAGATTGGCAAGATTCAGGACAAGTTGGAAACGCTGAAGGAGATTGTGGCGCGCAAGGATTCCAACGCGATGAAGGAGTTTCTTGAACAGGTGCGCGAGAATTTGAAATAGCGCTTTTGAAAGCAATATGCAGAGCCAGGCAGCCTTTTGTGTGTCTGGCTCTATTCGTGATGGTATGGCTCGTTGTGCATTATGGAATATGCCCGATAGAGCTGCTCGCAGAACACAAGGCGTATCAAGTCGTGCGGAAATGTCATTTTCGACAGCGATATTTTTCCATTGGCACGGGCATAGACATCGTCGGAAAATCCGTATGGCCCGCCTACTACGAACACCAACCGCTTGCCTACGGTCTGCATCTTCTTTTCAATATATGCTGAAAATTCCATAGATTTCATTTCTTTGCCGTGCTCATCGAGCAGCACAACGCAGTCCGACGGCTCGAAGGCGGCGAGCAGATTCTGTCCCTCGGCAACCTTTTGCTGGGCTTGCGTCAGATTGCGGGTGTTTTTTGCATCGGCGATATATTGTATTGTAAACGGCACGTAGCGGTTCACCCGCCGGCTGTAGTCCTCGATGCCTGGCGACAGATAGTTATGATTTGTTTTTCCTACAACGAATAGGCATATTTTCATAATTCTTCTGGGTTTTTAAAACACGGGCATAAAGCGTCGTTTAATCATTATTATGCCTGGTGTTACTTTTCTTCTGCAAAATTACGTCAGTTATGCGGAAATTAATCATTACTTTTTCTCAAAAAATCAAAACAAGATGGAAAGAAACAATATTGTTGAGAAAAAAGCAGTGCGCAGACCGCGCAGAGTACTTGAATATTGGCGTGGCTTGATTCTGAACTTGAAAACCAATATGAATTTTGGCACGGCGCGTAATTATCGCAACTCGCTCTACAGGTTTTCTGAATTTCTTGACAGGCACGACATCGCATTTTCCAAAATTGATGCCGATTTGGTGTCTGATTATGAACTGTGGCTGCGGAAACGTGGGCTGAAGATGAACAGCGTGTCGTTTTATCTGCGATGCCTGAGGTCGGTCTGCAACCAAGCGGTATCAGAAGGCATAGCGCGGCGGATTGTGCCGTTTCAGAAAGTGTTCACAGGAGTGTGCGCCACGCGCAAGCTGGCTGTGCCAGAGACGGTGTTCTCCAAGTTGCTGCACTGGCAGTTGCCGCCCGAGCATGAGTCGCTGGCTTTGTCGCGCGACATCTTTTTGTTCAGCTATTGCGCGCGTGGGATGGCGTTTGTCGACATTGCTTTTCTGCGGCGCGACGACATCTGTGGCGACTGGTTCAGCTACGTGCGCCGCAAGACGGGACAACGGCTCACCGTGCGCATTGAGCCGCCGATGGCTGCCATAATCAACCGCTACAAAAACGAAGCAGGAGAGTATGTGTTCCCGATAATCAGTGCCGACGGACAGGATGCCTACCGGCAATACCAGACGGCGTTGGGCTATCACAACCGTAAGCTGAAGCAGTTGGCTGAAATTGCAAGAATCTCGGAGAAGTTGTCGACCTACACGGCGCGTCACAGTTGGGCTACCGCCGCACGGCGCCACAACGTGCCGCTGTCAATCATCAGCGCCGGACTTGGGCACTCTTCCGAGCGCACCACGCTTATTTATCTTGATTCAGTGGAAAATGTGGCATTGGACAATGCCAACCATGAAATTCTGAAATGCTTGTGATGTGCGGTTTCTCCGCAAGAAACCGCACAACTGTTAAATGCATTGATAGTAAGATGAATAGCACCGACATTTGGTGAAAATCGCGAGCTCTAGCGTGCGAAAATGGACCGCAGGTCTCGGCAGCTTAGCTGTCGCTATCAAGATACGTGACGTGGCGACGATAGAGAACCCGCCGCATTGCCGTAGTGGCTGAATAATTAACTTTCAGCCACTTACAACGTCTGCGCAATTCAACTTTAAAAAAAGGTTGAATTAATATTGCATTCCACAAGCCTTTTTCAAGAAAATTATCTATCTTTGCAAAAGGTTGTGAGGTTTCTTGCGGAGAAACCTCACGAAGAGGGTTACGGACAGCGACCACGGGTAGTGGAACGCGCCGAGTTCCGGGGTTTTAGACAGATGAAAATTAGCGGACTAACCCGACTTGCTGTGCGCTGAAGGTTGAAAAAACCGCGGTGGGCAGGAATGGAAGTTATATCCTTACGTGAATGGTTGAAGCGGAAAATCACGAATTGCATTGGTATGCCTTGAAGGTGTTCTACAACAAAGTTTTTGCTGTGGAGGAGGAGCTGACGGCCGACGGCACAGAGTGCTACGTGCCGGTGGAAGAAACCGTGGTGGAGCGAGGCGGGCAGCGCCGCAAGGTGCGCCGTCCCGTGATAAATTCGCTGATGTTTTTCCGCGCTGCCGAGGAGCGCGCCGTAGCGGTGCAGCGTCAGCTCACCGACCGCGCCATCCTCTACACCCGCCATTGCGATGACGGCAGACGCAAGCCTTATGCCATCCCCGACCGGGAGATGAACGTGTTTATGCTTGTCGCCTCATCGGGAGAGACCGGGCTGGAATACTTTGGCGATGAAGACCGCAAGTTTGCGGAAGGACAGCGCGTGCGCGTCACCGACGGCCCCTTCCGTGGCACCGAAGGCAGCATCCAGCGCATCCATGGCGACCGCCGCCTCCTCGTCAGCATCCGCGGCATCTGCGCCGTCGCCACAACCTATATCCCAAAAGCATTTTTAGAAGAAATAAATTAGAATTAATATTTGTGTAAGAAAAAACACGTTAGATATGATTAATGTAATTGGTTTGGGCTATATCGGCCTTCCGACAGCCCTTATGATGGCTTCTCATGGAGTTGAAGTGGTTGGAACAGACTACAACAAGAAACTTGTGGACACCTTAAACGCTGGTCACACAACATTTAAAGAGGATGGTCTTGATGATCTTTTTCAGAATGCACTGAAGGCAGGCATTAAATTCACCACAGAGTATCAGAGGACAGACATGTATATCGTTTCTGTACCAACGCCTTATGATAAATTTTCAAAAAAGGTGGATGCGTGCTATGTAGTTGCGGCTGTTAAGGATGTGATGAAGGTATGTCCAAAAGGAGCAACGGTTGTTATTGAGTCAACGGTAAGCCCAGGCACAATTGATAAGTTCGTACGTCCAGTGATTGAAGAAAACGGATTTGTTATAGGGGAGGATATAAATCTTGTGCATGCGCCGGAACGAATAATTCCAGGCAATATGGTGTACGAGTTGTTGCATAATAACCGTACAATAGGTGCCGACTCCCAGGAGATTGGCGAGAAGGTTAAGCAGTATTATGCAAGTTTCTGCCAAGGAGAGATTGTGGTGACCGACATCCGTTCGGCTGAGATGAGCAAGGTGGTAGAGAATACCTTCCGAGCTGTAAATATTGCTTTTGCCAACGAACTTTCACGCATTTGTCGTCATGATAATATGGATGTGTATGAAATCATTAAGATTTGCAATATGCATCCGCGAGTAAATATTCTCCAGCCAGGACCAGGTGTTGGAGGACATTGCATATCTGTAGATCCTTGGTTCTTGGTTGGAGACTATCCTCAGCTTGCCAAAGTAATCGACGAGTCGATGAAGACCAACGACAGCCAGCCAACGTTCGTGCTCAACCGCATCTACGAGATTATGAAGGAGAACAACATCACCGACAACCGCCGCGTCGGCCTCTATGGCTTGACCTACAAGGAGAACGTCGACGACTTCCGCGAGTCGCCAACCCTTCAACTCCTTGAAGCGCAGGAGCGTCACTTGGCACGCCCGCTGAAGTGCTACGACCCATTCTTGGAGAACCACAAGATAGCCGAAAACCAATTCTCCAACTTTGATGAGTTCCTTAAAGACATCGACATGGTCGTCATCATGGTGAAGCACGACCACATCAAGCAGAACTGGGACAAGCTGAAAGGCAAGGTCGTAATGGACTGCTTCAACATCTGTCCGCTTGAAGGAACGTATCATATTTAGTAGGTAATATGGTGTCTGTGAGAAAGCCATCGGAAAAATATACCCTATCAGAAAAAATTATATATTTTTTAATCTCTCTGTGGGCTATATTATCATTGTATAGTTGGGCAAATAATATATGTTTATATGTCTTTTTGCCACTATCTTTTGTGTTGGTTTTGTCTCAAAACAGGGATATCTATGAGACAAATAGGTTTTTAAAACTTTTATTTGTCCTATATTTTTGGTTTTTAATATCTTCTTTCTTTTCTGTCGATGTAAATGAGTCTTTTCTTCAAGTGAAGCGTACGGTTGCAACGTTTCTTTTGTGTACTGTGTTTGCTTCAATTGGGGAAAAGAGGCCTGTTGTAGGTTACGTTATCTATTTGCTTTTCTTCATAGCTTTATTGTATTATGCTTATTTCAACATCTTGAGCATTATTGATGTTTCAGAGGAGAGAATGCAGGATGATAATGCAAATGCAAACATGTTTGCTTATTATACCAGTTTTACAACATTTGCCTTATTTATTTTGAGCTATTGTTCAACTAATAAAAAGAGGCTTTTCAATGTGTTGTTTTTAGGAATGATTCCATTGTCATTTATTGTAGCTCTATTGACTGGGTCAAGACAGACTTTGCTGGTACAGATACCACTGATTGCATCGCTATTGGGTGTAAAATACGTTAGAAATGGAAAGGGAGTGTTGGTATTTAGCTTGATTATATTAGTCGCTATTCTGCTATTCTATTCTTTTGGAGAGGGAATGTATGAGCATAGCACATTGGCTCATAGAAATGAATTATCTGTTGGCGATGATGAAAGAACATTCCTAATTAAAGATGCATTTCGTGTGGGCTTTAATAATATAGTGTTTGGTGTTGGCCCAGGTTGCTATAAATTGGTAAATCCAACCCATCACTATGCGCATTGCGCTTATGCGGAATTAATTGCGTGCTCCGGGCTGCCTGCTTTAGCTATATATGTTTCGATGCTTATAATCTTTATTAAGACTCAGATAAAACGGTATTATGCAAGTAAAAACAGATTATTTCTTTCATTTGCCCTTTTTGGTGTGATATTTTCATTTCAAAATCTATTTTATGCGTTTTACTTGCTTCCGTGGCTGATGAGTTTCTTTGTGTTGGTTTCTTCTCATAGCAACTCTATTTTTAAGAAAAAATTAGGATGATACAGGTGTTATGTGTTACGACAAAATTGCAATTCGGCGGCGTGCAATCTTTCTTAAAGAATTATGCAGCCGGATTGAAAGATTATGGTGTTCAATATAATTTCGCCGTACAAACTGATGTGCGGCAACCTTTGGATGATTATTTTGAGTCGTTAGGATGCAAAATTTATCATATAACGTCAATGTCAGAATCTAAGGTTGGCTTTATGAGAGATTTATTCTCCTTATTACGTGATCATCCAGAAATCCAAATTGTCCATTCTCATTTAAATTTTGCAAATGTTTATTCATTGATATCAGCAAAATTGGCAGGCGTAAAAGTTCGAATAAGCCATTCACATTCTAATTACGAGCCAAAATCGTTTATCAATGATTTAATTAAGAAAATAATAAAGTTAATAGGTTGGAAAATATTAGCAACAGATTATTGGGCATGTGGAAAAGAGGCTGGAACTTGGTTGTATGGAAATACGAATAAGGTAAAAGTAATAAAAAATGCCATAGATACTGAAAAGTTTAAATATAAAGATTCCATTAGAAAAAGAATAAGGGAGGAACTTAAAATTGACGGAGACTTTGTTTGGGTAAATGTTGGCTCTTTTTCAAAATCAAAAAATCATAAGTTCCTTTTGGACATTTTCTCAGACTGCAAGAAATTGAATCCTAATAGTAAACTTATTTTATGTGGAGATGGAGAACAGAGAGATCCTATTCAATCAATAATTGAAAGTAAACAATTGACGGATTCTGTACTTCTGATGGGTAATGTTGATAATTGTCAAGACTATTTATTTGCATCTGATATTTTTGTTTTTCCATCATTATTTGAAGGGTTTCCCTTGTCTGTGGCTGAGGCGGAATCGACTGGACTACAATGTGTTTTGTCAAAAGCTATTCCAGTAGAGGTGATTGATTTCAAATATGCTGTGAAGATTGATGATTTTGATAAGGATAAGTGGATTTCAGCAATAGATTCATTTCAGAAAGCCCCGTTGAAATTAACCGACAGACAAGTAGCTGTAGATGGAATAAAACGAAAGGGGTTGGACCTAAGTGAAGAAGTTAGAAAATTAGCACAGTTATATAAGTGTGCGTTAAGTAAAAAATGATTATATGAAGATATTGGTAATATTGAATTATCAGAGGGAAATTCCTCCTTTTTGGCAAATGCAGATAAAGTATGCAAGAAATATTTTTGAAAGAATTATATTCGTTACGCCAAAGCTTAGAAATGATAATTCAGATACAATTACGTCTAATACAACTCAAGTAGTTGAGATTTCAAGGACTCAAAGGGTTTTATCTTGTCTTTATACGTTGTTATTGACTTGGTTTAGACCTCGTTTTGTGAAGGAACTTTATCATAGTAAACGAAGTGGCGTGTCGTTATGCAAGCGATTAAAACATCTTTTGACGATTGAATTTGTTACTCATAATATTACTTCAACAACTGAAAAAGCCTTGACACAAATGGGTTTAAGAAGTGATATTACGGTCTTTGCCGGATGGTTCGCAAATGAGGCTTTGGCTGCAGGGTATTTTAAAAAGAAGTTCCCGAATATAAAAACATTTTCATTTGCACATTCTTATGAAATCCATCCAGGCAGAAATCCATTGATGCCATACTGTTACAATACCTTCAAGCACAATTTTGTGGATAAAGTTTTCTTTATTTCAGAAACGATGAGACAATTATACGATGAAGGAACCGACTTTAGGTATCATAACTTGTTAAAAAGTAAGAGTGAAGTGCATTATTTGGGAACACAAAAGTTATTTAAAGAATTTGGTGGCCCTTCAACTGATGGAGCGTTCCGAATTTGCACTTGTTCGTCCATGGTAGCTCTCAAACGATTGCCATTGTTAATGAGTGCTGTTAAAAAATGGAATTTGGGCAAGATTGTTTGGACTCATTTGGGTGGAGGTCCATTATATGATTCTTTGGTTGAAGAAGCGGGTAGAATATGTGCGAATCAAAATATTGAAATAATATTCAAAGGGAAAATTCCGAACAATGAGGTTCAGAAATTCTATGCAAATAATCCAGTTGATCTGTTCCTTAACATAAGCGAAGTGGAAGGTTTGCCTGTATCCATAATGGAGGCAGCGTCTTATAGTATACCAATTTTGGCAACAGATGTCGGTGGTACTAAGGAAATTGTCGACGACTCTAATGGTTGCTTAGTTCCTCCTTCAATAGATAGGGAGGAATTGTTATCAAAAATAAAGGCATTCTATTACCTTTCGCAAGCGGAAAAGCAAGAATTAAGGAATTATTCTTGGAAAGTCTGGAATGATAGGTTTAATTCGTCCTTAACAGGACCGGTATTATGGAAGACTATATCCGAAATTAAAAGCATAAATTAAATGATTATTAATTTATTAATCGATAAATTAAAGATTAAGGTTAAAAGACAAAGATTTAAGAATCTATGTCAAGTTGGAGACAATCTCAATGTCGGGTCTATAGCTAATGTCTTTAAAGAAGAAGGAGGCCGCATTGAAATAGGAAATAACTGTGATATTCATGCGACTCTATCTGTTAAATCGGGAGCTGTTATCAAAATAGGAAATAACACTACCATAAGAGGGTTTAGTGTAGTCGGTGCAGTGGAAAATATAACCATTGGAAATTGCTGTATAATTTCGAATAACGTACATATTTATGATAATAATAACCATCCTACAGATGTTGATATTCGTCATAAAATGTGCTTAAATGGATTTTATGGAGATGCTTGGAATTGGAAGTATAGCAGCCATTCACCCATTATTATAGAAGATGACGTTTGGATAGGAGAACGTTCTACGATATTGAAAGGTGTAAGAATTGGCAGGGGATGTATTGTGGCTTCCAATGCCGTCGTTACGAAAGATACCCCCCCCTATCTATTGTTGCAGGGAATCCAGCAGTAGTTGTTAAGCGTCTAAAAAATGAAGCTACACAAAAGACATAATGGAAGTTTTGTAGATGCTGCGTTTCTTACGATTGTAAAGGTAATAACGTCTCTTCTTGGATTGGTATCTACAAGAATAATATCTGATGGTTTCTCATTTCATCTTTATGGCACATATTCGCAGTCGATGTTGTTAAACACAACAATAAGTGCAATTATAATATTGGGCTTGACTGATGCTGTGAATTTGTATTTTAATAGGTTTCGTGATAATAAAGATTTTCAACAAAAGTATATATCTAACATTTTTTCATTGCAGATTATTATTGGAGTAGTTGCTTCAGTTGTTGTCATTATAGGTAAAAACATATGGATTAGTTATTTCGACAATGAAGAACTTGCCCCTTTGATAAAGTGGGTGGCTGCAATGCCGATGTTGAGCAATATACTTGGTATGCAGCAGGTGCTTTTCGTGTCGATCGGCGAGGTGAAAATAATTGCTATTAGGAATTTCCTTGTTTCGGTCTTACGGTTGATTATCTTTTGCATAGCGTGCTATCTAACTAAAAATATAGAAACCATTTTAATACTTCAGTTGGTATGTGACTTGGGGCAGGTTCTATATTTTAAGCACTTATTGGGAAAATACGGAGTTAAGGTTGAATTATTAATACCACAAGTAAAAGTAATAAGAGAGGTCTTAATTTATAGTATACCAATATCCGCCTTTGTAGTAACATCATCATTGTTAAGGGATATTGATAAATATATAGTGGGCTTTTATACAAATTCTGAGACTTTGGCGATTTTCTCCAATGCAAGTAAAATTCTACCATTGGATATGTTTGTAGCATCATTGACAACTGTACTTTTGCCAATATTAACAAAGAGCATTGTCGATGATGACAAGATGAAGCTGCGCCAGATATATAATCTGTATTTTAGTGTTAGTATTATGGTTGGATTGTTGATGGTCGGAGCTGCTGTTGTTTCTGCACCATCGTTGATGGCAGTCTTATATGGCGACAAATATGTAATAGGTCTTGATGTATTTGTCGTGTATCTATTAGTAACCTTGGTTAGGTTTGTAAATTTAGCGCTGCTATTTAATGCTGCTGGAAAGTCATTAATAATATTGGCAATTTCTCTGGGGGCTTTACTCGCAAATGTCGTGCTGAGTATTTGTTTATTCTATTGTTTCGGAATTGTCGGATGTGCGATTGCGACTTTGATTATATCAGTTGTAGTTAATGTGTTGATGATGTATAAATCAAAGGAAATCTTAGGAACGTCTGCATTTAATTTGATTGAATGGCGAACTGTAGGGCGTGTGTTTGTGTACGCATTATTGATTGGATTCGGATGCTGGTGGTTCTGCCTTTTTATGGAAAATAATCATTTCTCTCATTTCCTAAGTATGATGCTGACTTCTGTGATTTATATTGGTATATTGATTTTTTTCATAAAGAAGAAACTGATGAGCGATATTAGGTTATTGAATAAATTTAAGTTGAAATGAGAAGCAAAATAAAGTTATTAATTCTTCAATTAGAAGTACCCAACTATAGAATCCCGATATTCAATTACTTATCTGAAATTTTCGATTTGACAGTTGCCTGCTCCAAAAAAGTGGCATTTGAGCAGCAATGCAACTTTAAAACGTTGTTGTTGCCTTATAGAAATGTCTCAAAATTCATATTGCATAAAGATGATATCCAGGAGTTGGCGGATCAATTTGATGTGGTAATTTATTTAGGTAATATTGCTATTCTAAAATATACACTTCTGCCTTTCAAATGTCATCGGAAATTTAAGACGATTGTTTGGACAATAGGTGTATCGGCTTCGTATTCGAAGAAATATGATGCAAATCACAAGTGGGATTTTGTTAGAGATTTCTTTTATAAAAAAGCTGATGCTTGTTTGTTTTATACGGATTATCCGGTTCAGAAATATATAAGCAGAGGTTTCGCAAAGGATTCTTTGTTTGTGGCAAACAATACGGTTGAAGTTATTGATACGTTGGATAAACAACAAAAAGACACATTGTTGTTTATTGGTAGCTTATATAAGCAGAAGGGCATAACGGACTTATTGGATGCGTATTATAAAGCATATACGGCAGCTCCGAATATTCCTCGTCTTAATATCATAGGAAAAGGTGAGGAATTTGACAACATTCAACAGTGGATTAAACAAAACAATATGGAATCAAAGGTCGAGCTGTTGGGGCCAATATATGAAGATTCCAAAAAAGAAATGTATTTCAAGAAAGCTTTGGCAACAATATCACCAAACCAGGCAGGTTTAAGCGTGTTGGAAAGTATGGGATATGGAACTCCATTTGTTACATCGCAGGATGCAATAACAGGTGGAGAGCGATTTAATATACGAAATGGGGAAACAGGTGTCCTTTATGACACAAAAGACGATTTGGCAAAAATACTTATAGATATAACAAATAATCCGCAGAAATATATCGATATGGGTGAAAATGCGGCTCGCTATTACCGAGAAAACAGAACTGCAAAAAAAATGGTGCAAGGCTTTGTCGATGCGGTTAACTATGTGATGGGAAATGCGTAAGCTGGTAGAGATAAATGCGGCGGTCAACTATGGGTCGACCGGAAGGATTGCGGAGGCTATAGGATTGGTGGCACAACGTGAAGGTTGGGAATGCACGATGGTGCACGGACCTCGCTATGTGAATCCGAGCCAGTTGCCGTGCATTTGCACGCAGGCCAAGTGGGGCGACAGGATGCACGGTGTGCGCAGTCTGCTTCTCGATGGGCATGGGTTGGGGTCAAAATGCGCAACTGAGCGGTTGGTGCGGAGGCTGGATGCATTGCAGCCAGATGTGGTGCATCTGCACAATGTGCATGGCTATTATCTCAACTATGAAGTGCTGTTCCGTTGGTTGCAGCGCGCGGACTGCAAGGTGGTGTGGACGCTGCACGACTGCTGGCCGTTTACGGGGCATTGCACCTACTTCGATTTCATCGGTTGCGACCGATGGAAGTCGGGCTGCCATGACTGCCCTCAATTGAGGGCTTATCCTCGTTCGCTGTTCGTTGACAGGACGAGCCGCAATTATGAGTTGAAGCGCGAATTGTTTACGTCGCTTGGCGACAGGCTCACGCTTGTGCCGGTGTCGCATTGGCTGGAGGAACTGGTGAAAGAGTCGTTTTTCAAAGGGACTGCCGTGCAGACAATTTACAACGGCATTGACACCAACGTGTTTTGTCTGCGCGGAAACAAGCCGGCGCGCGACTATGTGCTTGGAGTGGCGAGTCCGTGGTGCGAGAGAAAAGGCTTTAATGACTTCATCGCATTGCGCAGTGAGCTTCCGGCGGATGTCGACATTGTGCTCGTTGGGCTGACACGGAAGCAGGTGGAGGCGTTGCCTGGTGGCATCGTGGGCATTGAACGCACGCAGAATGTTGACCAATTGGCGGAACTTTATTCCGGCGCGACGCTGTTTGCAAATCCGACTTATGAGGATAATTTTCCAACGACCAACCTCGAGGCAATGGCGTGCGGCACTCCGGTGGTGACATATCGCACTGGTGGCAGTCCGGAGGCGGTGACTTCGGAAACAGGCTTTGTGGTAGGCAAAGGTAATATAAAAGCCATTGCAGATGCGTTGCAAGCGGTGCGCGGGCGTGGCAAACAAAAATATGAGGAGGCATGCCGCCAAAGGGCTGTGACTTGCTTCAACAAGGATGACCGCTATGCCGACTATGTGCGGCTGTATGAGAGAATTGTTTGAGAAACATATATGCTTTACGCATAACATTTGAATCCAATCAATAAAATTTAGCAGATGAAAATTTCAATCATTACGGCTACTTACAATAGTGGCCGTACACTTCGCCATACCATTGAAAGTGTGTTGCGCCAAACCTATCAGGATATTGAATATCTGATAGTTGACGGATGTAGCAAAGATGATACACTTGAAATAGTAAAGGATTATGAATCCAAATTCGGGGATAAAATGCGGTGGATAAGCGAACCGGATAATGGAATCTATGATGCGATGAACAAGGGATTGAGAATGGCTACTGGAGATGTGGTTGGAATTCTTAATTCTGATGATTTCTATACGTCGGATGATATCGTAGAAACAATAGCAGCTAATATGAGTGATGAAGTAGATGCTGTTTATGGAGACATCCATTTTGTGGAAGACGCGAATCTTGACAAATGTGTCAGATATTATACATCGAAGTATTTCCGTCCATGGCAGATGCGGTTTGGCTTTATGCCGGCACATCCGTCATTTTATTGTAGGCGGAGTGTGTATGAAAAATATGGCAGATTTGACAGCACAATGGGTATTGCTGCGGATTTTGAGAACCTACTGCGATTGATTTTTATAAATAAGATTAAAATAAGATATATCAATAAAGATTTTGTTACTATGCGTTCTGGTGGGGCATCTACATCTGGATGGGCAAGTCACAAACGCATACTTAAGGAACATTTTAAAGCATATAAGAAGAATGGAGTTTTTTCGAATGTAGTGTTTGAGGGTGCCAGGTATGCGTTTAAATTGATTGAAGTTAATTTACAAAAAATAAAATATTAAACATCAAATATATGAAAAGAGCTCTTATTACGGGAATTACAGGACAGGATGGTTCATATCTTGCAGAATTTTTGTTGGAAAAAGGCTATGATGTGCATGGTACAATCAGGCGTTCGTCGGTGGATTATCGTGAAAGAATAGCGCATCTGGAAGGTTTGCCTAATTTTCATTTGCATTATGCAGACTTGGGTGATTCAATGAGTATTATTCAAGTTGTGAAAAAAGTACGACCAAATGAAATTTATAATTTGGCGGCTCAAAGTCATGTCCAGGTTTCTTTTGATTCTCCAGAGTTTACATGTGATGTGGATGCAACAGGCGTGCTCCGCATACTTGAGGCTGTCAGACAGTGTGATTTGGTGGACTCGTGCCGTATTTATCAGGCTTCTACATCGGAATTGTATGGGAAAGTAGAGGAAGTGCCTCAAGATGAAAATACCCCATTCCATCCATATAGCCCGTATGCTGTGGCTAAATTGTATGGATTTTGGATTGTGAAGGAATATAGAGAAGCATACAATATGTTCTGCTGTTCTGGAATATTGTTCAATCACGAGAGCGAACGAAGGGGGGAAACATTTGTGACGAGAAAAATCACATTGGCTGCGGCTAGAATTGCACAAGGTAAACAGGATAAATTATATTTGGGAAATTTGTCGTCTTTGCGGGATTGGGGCTATGCAAAAGATTATGTAGAATGCATGTGGCTTATTCTTCAAAATGACAAGCCTGAAGATTTTGTCATTGCAACAGGAGAACAACATTCCGTAAGAGAATTCTGTGAGTTGGCATTCAAATATGTGGGTATTGAATTGCGTTGGGAAGGAGAAGGCGCTAATGAGAAAGGCGTTGACAAGAAAACAGGCCGCATATTAGTGGAGGTCTCTCCTGATTTTTATCGTCCAACTGACGTCGTGAATCTTTGGGGCAATCCGGCAAAAGCTAAAAAACAATTGGGATGGAATCCACAAACGACATCGTTTGAACAATTGGTTAAATTGATGGTGGAGTCTGACATGCAGAAAGTTGCTGTGGAGAGAGCAGGTGAGCATGTCAAACTGAATCTTGAAGAATATTTGGAAAAGGGGATTGTAAAATGATGGAGAAAGATTCAAAAATATACGTGGCTGGTCATCGAGGAATGGTCGGCAGTGCCATTGTAAGAGAATTGGAGCGTCAAGGCTATACCAACATTGTAACGCGTACACACAGTGAACTGGATTTGAAAAGGCAGTCGGATGTGGAGGAATTCTTTAGGCAAGAGAAACCTGAATATGTGTTTCTTGCAGCTGCAAAAGTAGGAGGAATTGTTGCCAATGAATCAGCGTTAGCTGACTTTATGTATGACAATATGATTCTAGAGATGAATGTGATTCATTCTGCATGGGAGAATAATTGCAAAAAATTGGAGTTCCTGGGATCATCCTGTATTTATCCAAGATTGGCGCCACAGCCAATGAAGGAGAACTGCTTGCTGACATCGGAATTGGAAAAAACGAACGAGGCATATGCTTTGGCAAAGATTTCTGGTCTGAAATATTGTGAGTTCTTGAACAGACAGTATGGGACAGATTACATAAGCGTAATGCCAACGAATTTATATGGACCTAACGATAATTATCATCCACTGCATAGCCATGTCTTGCCTGCTCTAATTAGACGTTTTCATGAGGCGAAAAAGTCAGGAGCGGAATCTGTTGTGTGCTGGGGCGATGGAAGTCCATTGAGAGAGTTCCTTTATGTGGATGATTTGGCGAATTTGTGCGTATTCCTGATGAATAATTATTCTGGAAATGAAACTGTGAATGCTGGAACAGGAAAAGAATTGTCAATCAAGGAGCTTACAGAAATAGTAGCGAAAGTTGTCGGTTTCGAAGGTGAGATTGTTTGGGATAAGACAAAGCCAAATGGTACACCACGAAAGTTGTTGGATGTTTCGAAAGCTAAGTCTTTAGGGTGGACATATTCAACGGAATTGGAAGATGGCATAAGATTGGCATATTCTGACTTCTTGAATAATCCAATTCGAGCAGAACGATAAAAAATAGAATATGAAGGTAATATTGTTGTCAGGAGGATCAGGCAAACGACTTTGGCCGTTGTCGAATGGCACAAGGTCAAAGCAGTTTTTAAAGGTCCTGCCGTATAATGGTGGATATGAATCAATGGTTCAGCGAGTCGTGCGCCAATTGAAGGAGTCTGGCTTTAGCAAGAATGACATTCTGATTGCAACAAGTGAATCGCAAGTGGGGATATTGATGAACCAATTGGGAACGGATATTAATATTGTGACAGAACCAGAGAGGCGAGATACTTTTCCTGCAATTTCGTTGGCTGTAGAATATCTGTTATATAACCATAAATGTGAAGGGAAAGAGACTGTTGTTGTCATGCCTTGTGATGTATATACTGAGAAATCTTATTTTCAGACATTGCACAGAATGGCTATTGGAGTAGATAATGCTGTGTCGGACATCGTACTTATGGGAATAAAGCCAACTGTGGCTTCTTCGAGCTATGGATATATAGAGTTGGTTGGGGATAATGACTTTATGGTGAGGTCTTTTGTAGAGAAGCCTTCGCTTGCCATAGCGGAAGAATTGATATCCAAGGGCGCGTATTGGAATGGTGGAGTCTTTTCATTCCGCTTGGAATATCTTGACAAAATCGTAAGGAAATACGTTGATTTCAGAGCTTTCGAGGAATTGCGATTGAGCTATGCGATGTTGCCTAAGATAAGTTTTGATTATGAAGTCTTGGAGAAGGCGAATTCGGTTTATATGATTCCATTTGAAGGCGAATGGAGTGATATCGGATCTTGGGGGGCTTTATCGGAAAAATTGTCGCATAAGCAAATTGGTAATGTGACCGAGGCGGGAGCTTGTGAAAATCTATTGGCTGTAAATGAACTTGATATACCCCTGTTGTGTGCTGGAGTTAAAGGCGCAATTGTAGTGGCAAGTCCAGATGGAATCTTGGTTTCAATGGGAGATTCAAGTAATTTTATCAAAAAAGAGGTTGACAGATTGTCAGAACGACCATTATATGAAGAGCGACGATGGGGAACATATAGGGTATTGAATCAAGTCCAGTTCCCAGATGGACACCTTGTGTTGACAAAAGAGCTTGTCATTCGTAAAGGTCGTAATATAAGCTATCAAAAGCATTCACATAGAGATGAGGTGTGGACATTTGTTGACGGAAAAGGAATCCTGGTAATAGATGGTCATGCGAGAATAGTTATGCGAGGAGATACGGTTCACATAAAAAGTGGAACGATGCATGCTGTCAAGGCGATAGAAAATCTGTCTATGATAGAAGTTCAATCTGGCGACATGCTTAAAGAAGAAGATATCTTGCGATTTGATTTAGATTGGCAGAAGCTCGTTGTTGAGTAGGAATGCTTGCAAATGGCAATAGCAATTGAAACATATCTGAGGCGAGTCGCAACGACGGGTTGTGGCGTAGAAGAGCTTGGCGCGGCGGTAAGAATCTGCAGGGCGGGGTGGAGTGCGCAACTCGATGGGACGCCATTGCTTGATGGAGTGGATTTTGTGAAAACAGGGAATCTGTTGTTCGCGAGAATCCGTGCGAAGCTTGCTACGGAGAATGATGCTGCGGCAAAATGCCGGTTGTTGGCACTTATGCATGATGCGATGACTGGTGTTGGCTCGGAGTGGTCGTCAAGGAAGGATGATGTGTTTGTCAATGCGTTTCTGACGGAAGCTGACGGCTGCTGGCGAGAGGCGTGCCGCGAAGACGGATTGCTGAGGGCGTTGTTGTGCCGTGTATCTGCATATTATTTGTATTGTCAGGAAGAGGATACTAATTTGTCGGTGCGAGGATTTGTCGACTCATGTATTGACGGATGGCGGAATTCTCTGACTGAAAATCTATGGGACGGCGCACCTGTTTCGTTGACTCTTGAGCGGCTTGCCGCAATGCAGTCGGCCGCGCAAACGGATGCTGATGTGGAATTGATGAGCCTTGTGGACGAGACGTTGGAAAAATGTTGCGAAGTTGTCATGTCTGGACACTGTGGCTTGAATGACCTTGCGTGTCTTTATGATATGCTGACGGTCGGCGGGCATTATGATAAAGCGTATCATTGTTTGGGCTTGAAGCCAATGACAAGGTCAGATAGTGATGGCTGGTTTGTGCGTCAATCGATGATTTTTGCATCTGAATGTCGTCGTGCGGTCAGTTTGTCGGCTGTATAATTTCGGAGTTGATTAGTTTTTTGTACTTTTGTGATGTTTAACGAAAAAACAGAGACATAAGATATGAAGACAAAAGACGAACTTATTGACGAATTGCTTGATTTGGCGTTTGCCGAGGATATCGGTGACGGAGACCACACAACGCTTTGCTGCATTCCTGCCGACGAGATGGGCAAGCAGCATTTGCTCGTAAAAGAGGAAGGCATTCTTGCAGGAGTGGAGATTGCCAAGAAGGTGTTCCATAAATTTGATCCAGAGCTGAAGATGACTGTGTTTATCAACGACGGAGCGCATGTGAAGCCCGGAGATGTGGCTTTCGTGGTGGAAGGCAGAGTGCGTTCGTTGCTTCAAACGGAGCGTCTGATGCTTAACATCATGCAGCGCATGAGCGGCATTGCTACTATGACGGCAAAATATATGGAACGATTGAAGGGCTTGAAAACAAAAGTGCTTGACACCCGCAAGACGACTCCAGGAATGCGTATGCTTGAGAAGGAGGCTGTGAGGATTGGCGGCGGAATGAATCACCGTATAGGCTTGTTTGATATGATTCTGTTGAAAGACAATCATGTAGACTTTGCCGGCGGTATTGCAAATGCCATCAATAAAGCGAATGAATACATTAAAGCCAACCATAAGGATGGTATGAAAATTGAAATCGAAGTGCGCAACTTTGATGAGCTTGATGAGGCGCTTGCCACAGGTCACGTTGACCGCATAATGCTTGACAATTTCACTCCGGAAAATACGAAGAAGGCTGTCGACATTGTGGCTGGACGATGTGAATTGGAGTCATCGGGCGGCATTACATTCGACACGCTCCGTGACTATGGCGAATGCGGAGTCGACTATATCTCTGTCGGAGCTTTGACTCATTCAGTCAAAGGTCTGGATATGAGTTTTAAAGCCTGCTAATTCTGCTTTACAGAAAGCATATCGGAAATATGAAAGCCTGCAAAATCAGTGATGGTTTTGTGGGCTTTCCCTTTTATTGCATCTAATGGCAGAGTGGTGGCAAGCCCGATAACGGTTGCTCCAGCAGCTTTTCCTGATTCAATGCCCGACAATGAGTCCTCAAAAACGAAGCAGTTCTCTGGGTTGACGCCAATGGCTTTTGCGCCAAGGAGATACGGCTGTGGATGCGGTTTGGAGAATGTTACCAGATCGCTTGTTATTACGGCTTTGAATTTGTCGCGGAATCCAGGATTCTGGCTATAGAGATTTTCCATTTTCTGCAATGAACTGCTCGTCACAATGGCGCATTCAATGCCGGCTTCGTTAAGTTCGCCGACAAACCTCATGGCTTCGATAAAAGGAGTATAGCGCATATCCTTTTCGAAGCAGGAGATCATATCCAGTATTTGCTGCTGGATATTTTTGTCAGGAAAATATGTGCCGAGGATTTTGGGCAGTGTTGAACCCTTTATTATGTGAGCAAAGTCGGGCACATTTGTTGGAAACACCTTGTCAACATCTTCCCAAAATTCAGTATATATGCTTTCGCTGTCAATCAGAACTCCGTCAAGATCGAATAATACGCCAGTTTTCATTGTGTAAATAAGTTTTAGACTGCAAAGGTAGGAACTTTTGTGATGAATTTGCAAAATAATTTTGTGGAATGGGGAAATGTGAGTAATTTCGGTTGAATTTTTAGAATATGACAAAAGAATTTCAATTACGAGTGGATCCGCGTACGGCAGCCGACAATGAACGTGTAGCTGCATTTGTCGCCCGACAGGGGAATTTTGACCGAGGCAGGATAAAATTGTTGCAGATTTTGAAACGCTCAATCGATGCCCGTCAGCGTCGGGTAATGGTCAATTTGACGGTTAGATGCTTTATTGATGAACTCCCGGATAATATAAATCGCTATGAACCATATCGCTATGGCGATGTGAGCAATGCGCAGACAGTGGTGGTTGTAGGGTCCGGTCCTGGAGGCTTGTTTGCCGCACTCAGATTGATAGAGCTCGGCTTGCGTCCGGTGGTTCTTGAACGAGGCAAGAACGTTGGCGATCGCCGTCGTGACTTGGCTCGCATATCAAGAGAAAACATCGTTGACGAGAATTCGAACTACAGTTTTGGAGAAGGTGGCGCTGGTGCGTATTCAGACGGTAAGTTGTACACGCGAAGCAAAAAACGCGGTTCTGTTGACAGAATATTGCAGATATTCAATCAGTTCGGCGCATCTGAAAATATTCTTATAGACGCTCATCCACATATCGGATCAGACAAACTTCCGGCTGTCATCAAGGCAATGCGGCAGCAGATTCTGAAAAGTGGCGGAGATGTGCGCTTCTCAACACGTGTGACAGGACTGAAGATGGACGGAATGTCGGTTGTTGGTGTCGTTTGCGAGGATGGCTCGGAATTTGACGGCCCGGTCATTCTTGCCACTGGTCATTCTGCGCGAGATGTCTATAGGATGCTTGAAGGGCTAAATATCGAAATAGAGGCAAAAGGCATCGCGGTAGGAGTGCGTTTGGAGCATCCTCAAAAGCTTATAGACCAGATACAATATCATTCATCTGAAGGCCGTGGCGAATGGCTTCCTGCTGCTGAGTATAGTTTTGTGACTCAAGTTGACGGTCGCGGCGTTTACTCGTTTTGTATGTGCCCGGGCGGAATCATCGTGCCGGCAGCAAGTGGACCGAATCAACTTGTTGTTAATGGAATGTCGCCGTCAAATCGAGGATCAAGATGGGCAAATTCAGGCATGGTAGTTGAAATCCGACCAGAGGATGTGGATGAAGAATATGCGAAATATGGCAACTTGAAGATGATGGCTTTCCAAGAGGACTTGGAAAAACTTTGTTATGAACAGGCGGGAAAGACGCAAAATGCCGGGGCGCAGCGTATGCGCGACTTTGTAGAAGGTAGGGCATCGGTCGATCTGCCCCGCACATCGTATGCTCCAGGCATTCACCCGTCGCGTCTTGACAAATGGTTGCCGGAGCAGATTGGCAAACGTTTGCAGCAAGGATTCCGAAAATTTGGAAGTTTTGCGCGAGGGTTTCTTACCAATGAGGCGATATTGATTGGTGTTGAGTCACGCACGTCCTCACCAGTGCGTATCCCGCGTGACAGGGAAACGATGGTGCATATACGCATTGATGGACTTTATCCTTGTGGAGAGGGAGCCGGTTATGCCGGAGGCATTGTCTCTGCGGCGATGGACGGAGAAAAATGTGCGGAGGCAGTTGCGAAATTGTTGAATAATTAAGCACTATAGATATGGAGAATGGTGTAAAGGAGGATTTATATAAATATTTGCGTTCAGTCGGAGAACTAGATGAGCGTATGCCGGAGTGCCCTGATGTGGCTGACGCTTGGCGGAAAATAGCGGAGGTATATCTTCCGGATGGGATAAGAGAATTTAGTGGCTATCCGACGGTCTCGTTAGGATGGATGATGTTTCTGGGAATGGCGATGGCACAGTTCTGGGATGAGAATTGGACAGAATATGGGCAGAATACCAATATCTATGAGATGCTTAGGGATAAACGTGGATACGATAATATGGATGAATATATTCTTGAGGAGGTATTGCGTCTTGATGCTGAAAAGCGGCGGCAGACAAGCCAACTCGTAGGAGAGTGTGCGTCGCGGACTCTCGCTATATTGAGAAACTCAGACATAGAAGCTGGTACGGAGGACGCTTTCAGGGGCTATGTGGCGTGTTTGCGTCAAATGTATCTGTATGGTGCTGCTGTTCAGCTTAATCGGTTGGGATACCATATGACCTTAATGGGATAAAAAAAATCCGCAGAATATATTCTGCGGATTTTTTTATGTTTCAATTACGATTATTTGATGATATCGTATTTTTTGAATACTTTCTGAATGCATTCAAGAGCTCTGTCGACTTGTTCGATTGTGTGTGTCGCCATAAGGCTGAAACGAATCAAAGTGTCTTGCGACGGAACGGCCGGTGACACAACAGGGTTTACAAATATGCCATCTTCAAGAAGGTCGCGAGTCACTGCAAATGTCTTGTCGTTGTCGCGGATGAAGAGAGGAATGATAGGAGTAGAAGTGTGACCAATCTCACAACCGATGTTTCTGAATCCATCCAATGCATAGTTTGTAACCTTCCACAAGTGTTCGATTCTTTCAGGCTCGCTCTCCATAATATCGAGGGCTGCGTTTACAGCGGCTGTAGACGCTGGTGTGATGCTGGCGCTGAAGATGTAAGATCGCGAGTTGTGGCGGAGGTAGTTTGCAGTCACAGAGTCTGTCGCGATGAAGCCTCCAAGAGCGGCAAACGATTTGCTGAAAGTGCCCATAATCAAATCGACGTCTTTTGTCACACCGAAGTGGTCGCATGTGCCACGTCCTTGATTGCCAAACACTCCGATGCCATGTGCCTCGTCGACATAAACGGCGGCATTATATTTCTTTGCAAGTTCGCAAATCTTAGGCAGGTTTGCCACGTCGCCTTCCATAGAGAATACACCGTCGGTAATAATTAATTTAACTTTGTCGGGATCGCACATTTGGAGCTTTTTCTCGAGGCTTTCCATGTCGTTGTGCTTATATTTAATCTTTTTCGACATAGAAAGACGGCATCCTTCAATGATTGAGGCATGGTCGAGTTCATCCCAAAGGATGTAGTCTTCACGACCAGTCAGACATGAAGCAACACCAAGATTAACCTGAAAACCGGTAGAGTAAATAATGGCTTCGTCTTTTCCGACGAATTTAGCCAATCTATCTTCCAAGGCAATGTGGATGTCGAGGGTGCCATTAAGGAAACGAGAACCAGCGCATCCGGTTCCATATTTTTTTGTGGCGGCAACAGCGGCTTCAATTACTTTAGGATGGTTTGTAAGACCAAGGTAGCTATTGGAGCCAAACATTAATATTTTTTTGCCGTTTATTAAGACTTCAGTGTCCTGCTCGCTTTCGATTTTGCGGAAGTATGGGTAAACACCTGCCGCTTTGGCTTTTTGGGGAGCGTCATATTTTGCCAATTTCGCCTGTAATAACTTCATAGTTTATGGGGTTAATTTTATGATTTAGTATAAACTATCTATATGCTCTTTTACATATAGGCTGCAAATTTAGCGAATTTTTTCTGAAACATCTGAAATTCGAACAAAAAAAATGCACAATGGCTCTTTTTTGCGCATTTTTCAAGCGATTTGCACTATCTTTGTATAATATAGGCTACATCTCGGCATAACATTGTCAAGCAAGCTTGAATGTTCTGCGCTCGATTTGCACTATCTTTGTATAACAAAAATAAAAAATATGAGAAAACTACGGATATTAGTATCGTTTGCGTTTGTGATGATTGGTGTGTTGACTTTGTCGGCGCAGATGTTGAATCCATTGACGTGGAATGTGAGGCTGGAATCGAATGGCGGTTCTGATGCCGAATTGGTCGTGGAGGCAAAGATAGAACGTGGCTGGCATCTGTATGATATTAAATTGCCAAAAGATGGGCCGGTGCCTACGTCTATTGTTTGGGATAAAGACCGCCTTAGAAATGTTGAAATTGTCGGTGATTTGACTCCGAGTCGGAAGGCAGAGGAAAATGTTGATATGTTTTTTCATTTGATTCTGGGCACGTGGGAGAATTCGGTGACTTTCCATCAGAAAGTCCGGCTGGTCAACCCTAATGATTATAATATTGAGGGCGCGATTGTTGGGCAGGTCTGCAACGATGAAACGTGCCAACGTAAGAAACAAGAATTCAAATTTTTTAAAGAGTCGGCAGCCGTCGCTTTGCAGGACACTGTGCCTGTGATGGTGGCAGGGAACGTTGTTGCATCCGAGAAGTCGGGTGGATTGAAGATGTCTTCGAATTGGAATCCCGTTGTTGCGGCAGGTGCCCAGTCGGAAGAAAGCCAGTCAATGCTTTTTATTTTTCTGGGTGGATTGCTTGGCGGTCTGCTGGCTTTGCTGACACCGTGTGTGTGGCCGATGATTCCACTTACGGTCAGTTTCTTCCTCAAGCGCTCGTCAAATCGAAAAAAGGCGGTTGCCCAGGCTCTGGTTTACGGATTGTCGATTATTGTCATATATTTACTTTTGGGGCTCGTGATAACCGTTGCTTTCGGGCCAGGAACGCTCAATGAAATGGCGACAAGTGCATGGTTCAATGTGCTGTTCTTTATTTTGCTTGTGGTATTTGCAGTTTCATTCTTCGGCGTTTTTGAAATAACAATGCCGAGCGGGTTTACGAATGCCGTCAACAGCAAAGCGGGAAAGACGACGGGTCTTATAAGCTTGTTCCTGATGGCATTTACTTTGGTGCTCGTTTCGTTTTCATGCACTGGTCCTATAATAGGCACACTGCTTGTCGAGGCAGTCACGCAGGGAAGCGTCGTCGGCCCGGCTGTAGGTATGTTCGGATTTGCAATTGCATTGGCCGTGCCTTTTACAGTGTTTGCAATATTTCCATCATGGTTGAAAGGTCTGCCGAAGTCGGGCGGATGGCTGAATACTATGAAGGTGATTCTTGGTTTTGTGGAGTTGGCATTGTCGTTGAAGTTCCTGTCTGTAGCCGATTTGGCATATGGCTGGCACATCTTGGATAGAGAGGTGTTCATAGCGTTGTGGGTGGCAATATTTGTGTGTCTTGGATTGTATTTGCTCCGAATCATCCGATTCTTCGGCGATTCCGACAAAACGCATATTGGTGCGCTGCGCTTGATGGCGGCGGTCGTTTCGCTTGCCTTTGCCGCATATCTGCTTCCTGGTCTTTGGGGCGCACCGCTGCGAAGCGTCAGTGCGTTCACTCCACCCTTGTCTACGCAGGATTTCAATCTTTATGAAGCCGGAAAGTTTGTTAAATACGATGACTTTGATGAAGGAATGGAGGCTGCGAAGAAAATGGAGAAACCGGTGTTCCTTGATTTTTCTGGATACGGATGTGTCAATTGCCGGAAGATGGAAGCCGCTGTCTTTGAGAATGCTAAGGTGAAGGACTTGATAGAACGTGAGTTTGTAATGATAACACTGATGACCGATGACAAGCAGGAACTTCCGAGCATGATAGAGCAGAAAATAAATGGAAAAGACGTTAAACTTCGAACATACGGCGATCTGTGGAGCTTCCTACAGCAATATAAATTCGGGGCAAATTCCCAACCGTATTATGTCGTGTTGGACAATGAGGGAGGATTGCTCTCCGGACCATATTACTACGATGAGGACGTGTCTAAATTCGTGAAATTTTTGAAGGCTGGTGTGACTAAATATAACGTAAAAAATGAAGAAAGATAAGAACGAGATATTGAAGGCTTTTGGCGACCTGCTGGACGTGGTGGAAGAATTGCGTCAAAAGTGTCCGTGGGATAGAAAACAAACCAACGAGAGTCTGCGATGCAATACGATAGAAGAAGTCTATGAGTTGAGCGCGGCTTTGATGGCCGATGATGCCGACAACATCCGTAAAGAACTGGGCGATGTGCTGTTGCACGTGCTGTTTTACTCAATCATAGGAAAGGAGAAGAACCAGTTTGACATAGCGGATGTGTGTGATTCGCTGAGAGAGAAACTGATTTATCGGCATCCACATATCTATGGAAATGTCCAGGTTGATTCTGCCAATGCTGTGATTCAGAATTGGGAGCAGTTGAAGTTAAAAGAAAAGGGAGGCAACAAGCGTGTGCTTGATGGCGTTCCGTCTGATTTGCCATCGCTCATAAAGGCTGAAAGGATTCAGGAGAAGGCAGCCAATTATGGATTTGACTGGGCGGACAGAAAAGATGTCTGGGCAAAAGTCAAAGAGGAAGTTCTCGAATTTGCAACAGAGCTGGAGTCAGGAACCGATGATCGCCGTACGGAAGAATTCGGCGATGTGCTGTTCAGTCTGGTCAATGCGGCACGTCTGTATAAAATCAACGTGGACAATGCTTTGGAACAAACAAACAGAAAGTTTACAAGACGTTTCAATTATATTGAAGACACCGCGAAAGAGCAAGGTGTGAACATGAAGGATATGACTATCGAGCAGATGGACAATCTGTGGAATGAGGCAAAAGAACAAGAAAAAGCAAAAGAATGATTGTCTGCATAACAGAGAAACCCAGCGTGGCAAAGGACATTGCGGCGATACTTGGCGCCACAGTGCGCCGTGATGGCTATTTTGAAGGGAACGGCTACAAAATAACGTGGACGTTTGGTCATCTTTGCTCGCTAAAGGAGCCTAACGACTATACAGAAAGATGGAAGTCGTGGAGTCTGGGGGCCTTGCCAATGCTGCCTCCGCGATTCGGAATCAAGTTGATTGCCGACCAAGGCATTGAGAAACAGTTCAAGGTTATAGAAACGCTGTTTGGAGAAGCCGATGAAATCGTGAACTGTGGCGATGCCGGTCAAGAGGGCGAGCTTATACAACGTTGGGTGATGCAAAAAGCCAATTGCAAGAAAGATGTAAAGAGGTTGTGGATTTCATCGCTTACGGATGAGAGTATCCGTGAGGGATTTGGCCATTTGAGACCACAGTCGGATTTCGACAGGCTGTATATGGCGGGCTTGTCGCGTGCTATCGGCGACTGGATATTGGGAATGAATGCGACACGGTTGTTTACGTTGAAATATTCGCAAGGCAGAAATGTACTGTCGATAGGTCGTGTGCAAACACCAACATTGGCTTTGGTTGTGGCAAGGCAAAAAGAAATAGACAATTTTGTCCCAGAAGATTATTGGGAACTTAAAACGACGTATCGCAACGTTGTTTTTCAGTCAACAAAAGGGCGCTTCAGTACAGAATTATCCGCGCAGGAAGTCGCTGATGGAATCAGTGAAAACCCGTTTGTAATAAAGTCGTGTGTCACAAAGCGTGGCAGAGAGTCTGCTCCAAGGTTGTTCGACCTTACATCCTTACAAGTGGAATGCGATAAGAAATACGGATACTCGGCTGACCAGACATTGAAGCTTATACAATCATTGTATGAGAAAAAGTTTACCACATACCCACGTGTGGATACAACATATCTAAGTGAGGACATATATCCGGAAGTGCCGGAGGTGCTTAGGGCAATGCGCCCGTATGCCAATCTGGCAGAGCCTTTATTGTCCAAGACTCTTCCGAAAACAAAGAAGGTGTTTGACAACTCTAAAGTCACCGACCACCATGCCATTATTCCGACCAATGTGCCACCGGCGCCAACTATGACAGTTGATGAGAAGCGGGTTTACGACATGGTAGCCCGTAGATTTCTTGCCGTGTTTTATCCAGATTGCGAGTTCGATCAAACGTCTGTTGTCGGAGAAGCCGGTGGAGTTGAGTTCAAAGCCAATGGAAAGCAGATAGTGTCGGATGGATGGCGGGCAGTCTATGGTAAGGCCGACAGCAACTTGAACAAGGATGATGAAGCCCAAGACGATGGCATATTGCCGGCTTTTGAGATAGGCGAGAGCGGACCCCACAGTCCGTCGGTTGTCAAGAAGACCACACAGCCACCTAAATTCTACACCGAGGGAACATTGCTGAGGGCGATGGAAACGGCTGGTAAATTGGTGGAAGACGAGGAGTTGCGCGATGCGATGAAGGAGAATGGCATAGGGCGCCCTTCCACAAGGGCGTCGATAATAGAAACTTTGTTCAAGCGTAAATACATTAAGAAAGAACGTAAAAGTGTGAAGGCAACAGAAGCTGGCATCGCTTTGATTGATACAATAAAGGTGGATTTACTAAAATCGGCAAAGCTGACTGGAATCTGGGAAAACAGGTTGCGCAAAATAGAGAAAGGAGAGTATGAGGCGTCGGAATTTATTGCCGAATTAAAGCAACAGATTTCGCAGATTGTATATGATGTGCTTAGCGACAACAGCGGATATAAGATAGAAGTGGCGGATGGTTCGAAAAAACAAAAAGAAGAAAAGCCAAAGCGCAAACCGGCGATACGCAAGTTCGAGCAAATTGTATGCCCGAAGTGTGGAAATGGACATGTGATAAAAGGACGTACGGCCTTCGGCTGTAGTGAATTCAGAAAAGGTTGCGATTTCAGGGTTGGCTTTGATGAGCTTAAGTCGGGCGAAGGCACGACTCCGTCGGCACTCAACAAGTATATTGAAAAAAAGTATAAAAAAGATGGCAAAATATAATGGCGCGGAACTGTTTCCAATTGTGAAGCTGAATTCAACTTGCAAATGCAACAGAATTCTGATTAATAATTTGTTTAAAT
>ENA-OPCL01000200-OPCL01000200.1-human-gut-metagenome-genome-assembly--contig:-NODE-200-length-53655-cov-6.904944_pt1 | contig 53655 bp, 46 predicted proteins | sample MGYA00241251_ERZ501482 | MGnify/ENA primary metagenome ERZ501482 (study PRJEB25962, sample SAMEA2042581) | human gut metagenome | biome: human gut; feature: human-associated habitat; material: faeces... | reverse complement strand
TAAATGTTTTCAAATAAATCTGACGTGTATCTGTTCAGTTTTCAATGTTCTGTCTCAGCCCGTCTTGCGAACTGCCTGTCTATAATACCCAATATTCCAGCACTTGTAAAGCATTTTTTTGAATTATTTTTCTATTTTCATCTCACAATGGCTTTTTTTATCGATACAATCAATGTTTTTCTATTTTGATTATTTTTTATCCTCTATTATATATGTTTATTGAAAGCTCTCTATACATTATTTAAACACAAAAAAGACTGATTCAATATGAATCAGCCTTCTATGAATTATAATTCTTCACCATTGGTTTCAATAACTTTTTTATACCAATAATATGAATCCTTTGGAATTCTCTTTAGAGTACCAGAGTTTTCATCTTCATCACGATCTACATAGACAAAACCATAACGTTTCTGATAACCATTTAACCAGCTTAATAAATCAGTATATGACCATGTGCAATATGCAAGAATACGACATCCATCATCACATGCCTTCTTTAATTCTTCAATATGGTTACGTAAATATTCAATACGATATGAATCGTGGATCTTTCCATCTTCTAATTTATCAAATGCGCCAAGTCCGTTTTCTGAAATAACGATTGGTAAATCATAACGTGAAGTAATCTTACGGCACGCAAAACGAAGTCCCATAGGATCAATAGTCCAGTCCCAGTCAGTTGTAGGAAGATTCTTATTCGCAGGTACCTTATACATACCAGGTACACCTTCCATTTCTGCTGTGCCCTTCTTACCTGTATTGTTTTCTCCACCAAGAGAATCAATACCATCTAGTGGGTTGTATTCAATACTACATGTCTTATAGTAGTTAACACCCATGAAGTCCACTTTAGATGCAGCTTCTTTTAGAATTTCAGCATCGCCTTCTTCAAAGTGTGGGGCAACACCTAATGATTCTAAATATTTCATTGCGGATCTTGGATAACGTCCATAAGCATAAACATCCATCCAGTAATAAGACTTTAAGTCTTCATAATCAACACATGCCATCTGATCTTCTGGTTTATCAGATACTGCATAAGCTGGACCATAAGCGAATGATGAACCGACTAATGCATCAGGATAAAGTTTCTTTAATGCAAGCACTGATTTTGCATGAGCCATGAATGCATGATGATTCACCTGATAGTAAGTCTTCATATCCTTAAATTTTCCTGGTGGATGTTTAGCAAGCATCCAGCCATGTCCAGTGAAGACATTCTGTTCATTTAAGATAATCCAATGTTTAACACGATCACCATAACGTTTAAATAATGTAGTTGCATAATTTACAAAATCATCGACAATACGACGATCTTCCCAGCCATGATACTGATCTTCTAATGCCTGTGGTAAATCCCAATGATATACAGTCACCATTGGTACAATATTATACTTTAAGCATTCATTGATTAAGTCATCATAGAACTGTAAACCTTTTTCATTCACCTGTCCATTACCATCTGGATAGATTCTTGACCAGGCAATTGAGAAACGATAAGTCTTTAAGCCCATTTCACCCATTAGTCTGACATCTTCTTTATACATGTGATAATGGTCAACTGCCTTATCACCTGTAGTAGCTTTGAATGTCTTACCTGGGATTCTTACAAACTTATCCCATACTGAAGGCTTTTTGCCGTCTTCAGCCCAGGCACCTTCTACCTGATAAGCAGCTGAAGCACTTCCCCATAAGAAATCCTTTGGGAACCCTTTTGATTCTTTAAAATACATTTTAATCCTCCTATCATCCATTTCTATTTAAAAACTCTGTAAGAAGATCCTTATAAGGATGCTTTTCATCAAGAGCATAAAATGGCTTATCTTTTAATGGCATTAATTCTTTAATACATAATGCATTATTGTATAAATCAAATACATCATTAAAATCTACCTTATTGTTGTTTTTGTTTTGAATAAATAATGTCGGAATAGTATTCCTTCTTATATATCTCATGACATCTAGATCATCTAGAGGTACATTTAATTCTTTTCTTAATACAATAGAAAGTAAAGGACGTGTAATAGATTCTGGATATCCATCATTCTTCATTAAATATGCAAAGTAATCACGCACATTCTTAAATGTACTTTCTACAATTAAACTTGTTGCATTCTTTAATAAACCTGCACTGCCTGCACAAAGCAAGGCTGTCGCACCTGTTTCTTTACCATAGAAGAAGACCGGATGATCTTCGCCATACTTTTGAATAATGAAACGATTCCAATAGTTAATATCCATAACATCTTGGAAACCAACACCTCTTGTTACACCATCAGATGATCCATTACCATAACAATCAATCATTAAGATATTAGTATGAGGGCAAATTGACTGAAAATAGATTGCTTCATTTTCTAGAGAAGATGCATCTTTAGTAAAACCATGAACCATGATTAATGTATTGTCTGCATGATCCACTTCAAGTAGATGACCAGTTAAAATCGCATCATTCATATTCTTAATACGTACTGTCTGAGGCTTTAAAGTCTCAAATAAGGTACGTTTAATATGTGTACGATATAAGCGTTCATCTACAAACTGACTTGTTTTCTGATATAACCCTGCACCTGCAAGGACAGCAGTTCCAAAGACTGCTGTGACTATATTTCTCTTTTTCATTTATACCAATCTCCAAAATTATCTAATAATAATCTATTGATATTTAATACCTGTTCAAATGAGCTGAGCTTATACTTATCATTATTCATTCTACCTGCAAAGAATCGAATAGCGGCAACAAGTTCATTACGAACTGATGTACGCATTTCTGTTGGGAATGAACTAATTGGGAAGCAAGTGAATATAAATGTATTGTAATCACTGCTGAATAAATCGAGCAATACATCATAACCTTCATTTTTCAATAACGTATTACCTAATGCAAGATCTAAGTCATGATTTGCATAAACAAGAATAGAATCCACAATTGTTCTAAATACCTGTTTGATTACTTCTCTAAAAGGTTCCTTCCTATTTAAATAAGAATAGAATAAATAAGAATAAACAAGATTACACTGATTTAAATTATTAGCTTCCTTATCATATAAAATAAAGTGCTTTTTCAAATTGTCTGATAAAGCCTTTAAAACAACCTCATTATAATTAAATAATGAACCAAGATTGCTCATAATACAAAATGCGAATAAAGTATGCTGACATAGTAGATGCATAAGATGGAACAAATAGCTTGCTGCATGCTTATAGAATACATCTAGATGGTCAATAATTTCCTGAATCAATTCTCTTACATAATATAAATGATATTGATATTCCGTATCACGATATTTAGAATTTGGTCCATCCCAGTCATATTCATAAAGTATGTTACGTAATAATAAGATCAATGAAGAAATATAAACATCATATTTTTGTGTCTTGATTAAATCGTGCATAACTGGAAGATAGATTTCATAGAAAGAATCGATTGTCTTTTTATTAATCCCCTGATGATACTTCATGTACTCCAATATCTCAATATAATCAATCGGTGCCATGTTTGTATCAATGAGATGATGTTCCTTCACTATCTTTTGAATCAAAGAATAATGAAGGATATGTGTAAACTTCTCTTTATAAAAAATATGTACCAGTGCATCTTTAATAATAAACTGCTTTTCCTGGTCATTTAAATTTTCTGAGAATTCTGCTTCAACCTTATCACCATATGATAATTCAACATAAATATCGATATTTCTGAAGTTTTCATCAAGCATATAATAATGAAACTTCATCGCAGTATCACTAATATGATAGCTACATCTATAACGATATTTACCTAGATAATGACTTTTATGTTCATCCAGGTACTGTTGGATAACGTCTTCTATTTTACCCATACAATTCCTCCTTAAAAATCATTTTCATGAGCCATCTTAAAACGTGCAATTGATCCGCTCTTAATAAAACGTTCCGCAAAGAAACGAATGTTATCTAAATGAAAGTCTCCTCCCATTGTAAGAGAAGTATCCATGATTTCTTTTGTAAGAGCATAAAGAGCTTCTTCAGTTAATCCATAATCATCTGGATTAATGATTTCTCTCACCGCTTCTACACATTCTTCAAGATGTGCTGTTTTATCTATATCTGTAATATGTTCCATTTTTATCACCACCTTTATTATACAGCCTTTAATCAATACTAGGCACTTTATATTGTAAAGGTTTTTTTAAATAAATGAAATAATATCATTCTTTTTAATATCTAATACATACTTTCTAATTTAAAAATATCACTACCGTATATTATATTACTACATTTTCTGCATACATTTAAATTAAAATAAGCATGAATATATCAATGCTTTTTAAATTTAATGTCACAATAACTGTCAAACTAATTCAGTTACTGACATATAGTGCCTGATATGAGCAATCTTAATCAAGCGAGATACATTACTACATTTTCTACATACATTTAAATCAAAATAAGCATGAATATTCCATGACTTTTTCAATTTACACTCAACGGAACTGTCAAAAGAAAAAAAGGCTTTCTCAAGCCTTCTATCTCAACATCTTAATATCTTCAGTAATTTCTAAGCCACTTTCCTTTAAGTAAGCATAAGCACAATTGTATGTTTTAGTATCTTTTAATGCACTTGGTTCATGCGCATCTGTTCCGATAATAATACGGTTATGATGTTTCTTACATAAATCAATAAATGTCTGACTTGGATAATGACGCATAGCCTTATATCCTAATAAGTTAAATTCTAAAGGCATATCTATTTCAGCCGCATGAATACAGATTTTCTCTAACTCATCAATATGTTCTTGATTCTTTTCATCATAGAAAACAACATCAGGATGCGCTACATATGAGAACAAGCCTGTATCCATAGCCTTAATCACCTGTGATACATATCTCTTTAGTTCTTCTAAAGATACTGGATGACCATAATAAATACCTGTTTCATCACTGCCATCAAAATGATTCCCTAAAATAATATAATCAAGCTTATACTTTTCAAGTTGTTCCTTAAGCCATTCCATCTTATCTTCAAAGTATTCACACTCCAAACCAATCTTGATAGAAATCTTGTCTTTATACTTATCTCTTAGTACTGATAATGTATGGACATAATCTTCAAGTTGTGATTCATCCATACGCATTGTTGCATGATATCCTGATTCATAATGCCATGGTGTATGGTCTGAAAACCCTAGTTCTGTATATCCAGCAGAAATAGCTGCTAGAATATATTCTTCTTCACTTCCAATTGCATGCATACATCTTGTTGTATGTGTATGATAATTCTTCATTTGATCCTCCTGAAAAAAATACCTGACAACAGCCAGGTATTATAAAAAGTCACATGTAAATCCACGTTCATCTAATTCTAACTTTTCTACTTGCCATCCGTCAATTAAAGATCCTAATTCTTCTTTAATACGAACAACACCCATTGTATCATCAGCACGAATTAAAGCCATAATAGTAGGCCCTGCACCTGATAGATAAGCACCTAATACTCTTTCATCCTTCTCTAACGTTTCCATAATAGGGAAGAAATTATCAATTAAATGTCCACGATATGGCTGATGGAAACGATCCTTGAAGCCAAGTTTCAAACCTTCATCATATCCATTAATAAGTGATGCAACCATTAATGCAAGATGAGATACATTCTTAATTGCATCTGCACGATCTAATGTCTGTGGTAATACAGAACGTGCTTTTTCTGTAGATAATGTGAAAGGTGGAATAAGTGCTACATAACGGTATTCCTGTTTAACTGGAATAGACAATGTAGTCACTTTATGTTCTTCCATAACAGATACAGTTAATCCACCAAAGATTGCTGGGGCAACGTTGTCTGGATGTCCTTCAATCTTAGTTGCAAGTTCAAGAATATTCTGACGTTCTTCATAACGATTCTTGAATGCGAAAGCACCGACAATACCAGCCACAATACATGTAGAAGAAGAACCTAATCCTCTTGTATAAGGAACATCTCCTTCATTGGTAATACGTAATCCTTTATAATCTAATCCTACATAACGTGCACCTTCTTCAAAGGCACGATAAGTTAAGTTATCTTTGTTCGCAAACTGTTCAGGACATCCTAAGATTTCTAATCCTTCATCTAATAATTCAAAAGTGAATGTATTATATAAAGTCACTGCTAGACCCGCAACGTCAAATCCAGGTCCTAAGTTTGCGCTTGTTGCAGGAACTCTTACCTTTACAAACATAATTAGTACTCCTTGATCTTTTCTGCAATAGTATCTAGAATTGCATCTCTATCAATAACACCCTTATGAAGGATTTCACGATCCTTAATACCTTTTAATGGGTAAGAAATTTCCATACCAGTTAAATCATGTAATTTTTCAATAGCTGTATAAACATCTACTTCTTCACCAGTTAATGCCTGATATACAGATTCTGGGAACTTATAAGGTGACGCAGTTGAAAGTAAGATTGTCTTAGTTGTATCACCAGTGTTCTTGACATATTCTTCATAAACACCATAACCAACAGCTGTATGTGTATCTAATAGATACTTGTTTTCATTCCAGCAATCATGAACAACTTTAAGTACATCTTCTTCTCCAAGACATCCTGCCTTGAATTCTTTCTGAACTCTTGCAAGTGTTTCATCATCTACTTTATAAACACCTGTTTCTTTAAGTTCTTCCATATACTTATTCACTTTTTCACTATCACCATTCACCATGAACCATACTAATCTTTCTAGGTTACTAGAAACTAAGATATCCATTGCAGGAGCATTAGTTTTATAGAATTCACGTCTTGCATCATAAGTACCAGTAGTGAAGAAATCAGTTAAGATATTATTCTTATTAGAAGCAACAATGAACTGGTTCACTGGTAATCCCATATTCTTTGCAATCCATCCAGCTAAACAGTTACCAAAGTTACCTGAAGGTACTGTAAAGTTCACTGCTTCTCCTAGTTTGATTTCATTTCTCTTCACAAGTGTTAAATATGAATAAAAGTAATATACAATCTGTGGAATTAAACGTCCAATATTGATTGAGTTAGCTGAAGATAAGAAGATATGATGTTCATCACAAAGTTCTTTTAATTCTTTAGAACCAAATGCCTTCTTAACTGCAGACTGTGCATCATCAAAGTTACCTCTAATACCGATGATTTCAACATTCTTACCTGTTGTAGTCACCATCTGCTGCTGCTGAATAGCTGATACACCATCAATTGGATAGAAAACCTTAATACAAGTTCCTTCTACATCTTTAAAGCCTTCTAATGCAGCTTTACCTGTATCACCACTTGTTGCTGCAAGAATCATTACTTCACGTTCTTCACCTTTCTTCTTTAAAGAAAGAGTCATCATTCTAGGAAGCATAGATAGTGCCATATCCTTGAATGCAGCTGTAGGCCCCTGATAGAGTTCTGCAACATATACATTTCCTGCTTTCTTTACAGGAACCACTCCATCACAGAATAAACCTTCACCATAAGCCTGATTGCAGGCTGTATGTAATGCTTCTTTTGCATCACTTGGCGCAAATGTACCAATAATCTCTGTTGCAAGATCAACATAGTTTAATGATAGAAGTTCTTCTAAGTTTTTCTTCTCAAAATCGAAGTCAGGTACAAGTAATCCCCCATCACTTGCGATTCCCTGAAGAATAGATGTATAAAAATCAATAGGTGTCTGATTGCCTCTTGTGCTCTTAAACAATTTTTCCATTGTGCATCTCCTTATCTTGTGTTTTCAACATTGTATTAAATAATCGGAAATAAGTCAATCAAGTTCATCATTTTTTAAATTTCCCTAAATTATTACATATTTTTAAATAATATAAGAAATACTGTTTTCTTTCTTTCTTTTTTATTTTTTTCTTATATAATCATACATAAAGGAGTAAAAGACTTATGAGTAAAGTATTTGTACCAGAAAACTATCATTCACAACTCAATCTTATTGAGACTGAAGTTGCGATTAAGATGATTAAAGATTATTTTGAAAGACGTTTATCAGAAGAATTAAGACTCACTAGAGTATCTGCACCACTATTCTTATTAAAAAACACAGGATTAAATGATGATTTAAATGGAACTGAAAGACCAGTAGCTTTCAACAGCTATGAATTAAATAATGATGATGAAATTGAAATCATTCATTCACTTGCAAAGTGGAAGCGTGATGCGCTTTATAGATATGGCTTTGAAGCACATACTGGACTATATACAGATATGAACGCAATTAGAAGAGATGAAACAATTGATAACCTTCATTCTATGTATGTAGACCAGTGGGACTGGGAATTAGTGATCAAACCTGAAGATCGTACTGTTGATTTCTTCAAACAGACTGTTAAGAAAATTTATAAAGCTTTATTAGATTTAGATTTCCTAATGATTCGCCATTATCCAAAGTTGGATAAAGGATTATTACCAGAAAAGATTTTCTTTATTACCACACAGGAATTAGAAGATGTTTATCCTGATTTAACACCAAAGGAAAGAGAAAGAGCTATTACTAAGGCTAAAAAAGCTGTATGTTTAATGAAGATTGGGGATACCCTTAAGTCAGGTATTAAACATGATGGACGTGCACCGGACTATGATGACTGGACTCTCAATGGTGATATTCTTGTTTATCATCCTATTCTTGATGATGCATTTGAATTATCTTCTATGGGTGTACGTGTTGATGCGAAAGCTTTAGCGGAACAGCTAAAGAAAGCACATGCTGAAGAACGTACTGAACTTCCTTACCATCAGAATGTTTTAAACAATGTTTATCCATTAAGTATTGGTGGCGGTATTGGTCAGTCACGTTTATGTATGTTCTTCTTAAAGAAAGCCCATATTGGTGAAGTACAGGCTTCATTATGGGATGAAGATACAATGCGTATCTGCGAAGAAAATGATATACATTTATTATAAAGTTCACTCATGTGAACTTTTTTTGATATAATGAGAGGGAAATTGGAGGAATGTTTATGAAAGATGGTTTTATTAGAGTTGCAGCTGGTTCTTTTAAAGTCTCTATCGCAAATGTGAAAAAGAATGCGCAGGAGATTATCCGTTTATCAAAAGAAGCCAACGCAAATCATACACAGGTTCTTGTATTAAATGAGTTATGTTTAACTGGTTATACAATTGAAGATCTTTTCTTTCAGAAAAGAGTATTGAATGCATCAGAAACACAGCTTCAATATATTCTAGATGAAACAAAAGATCTTGATACAGTGATTGTTATTGGAATGCCACTTGTCATCCGTAATGATCTTTACAATTGTGCTCTTGTATTACATAGAGGAGATATTCTAGGTGCTGTACCTAAGACATATATTCCAAATTATCATGAATTCTATGAAGGTAGACATTTCAAGAGTGGTCGTGATTTAGATGAGTATATTACTTTATGTGATCAGGAAATTCATGTAACAACTGAACAGATTTTTGAAGATGTGAATCATCCTTGGTTAAAGATTGGGGTAGAAATATGTGAAGATGTATGGGCACCTCATACACCAAGTACTGATGCATGTTTAAACGGGGCAACACTTATTGTGAACCCTTCTGCATCTAATAACTTAACTGGTAAGAGTGATTATAGACGTAGTTTAATTAGTGCAACAAGTGCAAGACTTGTATGTGGCTATGTTTATAGTAATACAGGTGTAGGTGAATCAACAACAGATGTGGTATTCTCTAATCATCATCTTATTTATGAAAATGGTACATTACTTAAAGAATCTACTCAGTATTCTACAGGTTTAATCTATGCAGATATGGATTTAGAAAAGATTCACACAGAACGTATTGAAATGACCACTTATGATAGTGAAGATTATTTTGATGCCGTACCATTTGCATTAGATAATGAAGAATTAGATTTAGATCGTTATTATGATCCTCATCCATTTGTCCCTAGTGATAAAGAAAAACGTGCTGCACGTTGTGAAGAAGTATTTAATATTCAGACTCATGGCTTAATGCAGAGACTTGAAGCAGCTCATATTAAGAAAGTCGTTGTTGGTATGTCTGGAGGACTTGATTCTACTCTCGCATTACTTGTAATGCATAAGGCTTATAAGATGCTAGGTCGTCCTGTATCAGATATTATTGCGGTCACTATGCCTTGTTTTGGGACAACTGATCGTACTTTAAATAATGCCTTAACACTTATGAAAGAACTAGAAGTCACTTCTATGACAGTCAATATCAAAGATGCCGTTAACCAGCATTTTAAAGATATTAATCATAACCCTGAAGTCCATGATGTCACTTATGAAAACTGTCAGGCTCGTGAAAGAACACAGGTACTTATGGATATTGCGAATCAGGCAGGTGGTATTGTCGTAGGTACAGGAGACTTATCAGAAGTTGCACTTGGATGGTCTACTTATAATGGTGACCATATGAGTATGTATGGTGTTAATGTTTCTGTTCCTAAGACACTTGTAAGATATCTTGTAGATTATGTATCTACTTTATATAAAGGTGAAGTATTAGAAGCTACATTACAGGATATTCTTCATACACCAGTCTCACCTGAATTACTTCCTGCAAAAGATGGTGAAATTACTCAGAAGACAGAAGATATTGTAGGACCTTATGAATTACATGACTTCTTCCTTTATCATCATGCAAGATTCCATTATGAACCACAAAAACTATTACGTATTGCGATTCATACATATGGTGATAAATACGATGAAGCAACAATTAAGAAATGGCTCACTCTATTCTATAGACGTTTCTTTACTCAGCAGTTCAAGCGTAGCTGTATCCCAGATGGACCTAAAGTTGGTTCAGTGGCTTTATCTCCTCGTGGAGATTTACGTATGCCTAGTGATGCAGATGTATCTATGTGGCTTGATGAGTTACGTTAACCTGAAGCTTTCCACTTATGTGGAAGGCTTTTTTTCTTAACTCCATTATATAGGTGTTATAGAGACTGAACTTAATGCATGATTTTAGATGCAATGATATAATAGTACCAAAGTACAAATGAAGGAGAATCATTATGCAGATTATTAAAGGGATGCACCTCAATAAAAAACTCAATGAATTGGCAGAACACTTACAGGGTCCTGCTTATATCATTACAGAGAATACAGAATATGTAGAAGATCTATTCTTGAATAAGTATTCCTGTTTATTTGATATAGAAGTTCTAACACTTAAACAATATATAGATAAGATTTTGATTTCACATAAACAGTTTGCCCGTCATATTTATTCACAGGCAGATCTTGTTTTTATAATGCGTCATATTCTTTCTTGTCATACATTTAATACAATACAGTTTAGTTCTAATTCTTATGAGATGATTCTTGAATTGATTTCTACACTTAAAAAGATCCATAGAAATAATATAACTCTCGATCAGTTTTTCGAAGATACTTTATTAAGTAAAAAATGTGAAGATTTATATACAATTAATTCTCTTATTCCAGTGGGATACTGGACAATTGAAGAAATGGTAGAAGATTTAATAGATGATTCTTTAAAGACACCTCTTTATATTATGAGTGATGATTATCCTCATATTGCATCCAAAGAGTTGTTTAAGAAGATAGACAATTATGTTCCAGTCACATTATTAGAGATGACAGATGCAGATGAAGTATTAAGTGAATATGAAGATGCTATTATTCATCATTTATTTGATAATGTGGATGTGCATAATGTAGCTAAAGGACGTGTTATTACAGGTGGTCATCCTATGCAGGAATGTATGAAGATTGCCTGTGATATTAAATCACGTATTGTGAATGAACAGCTGCAGTATGAAGATTTTATGATCATTACAAATCAGGCAAGCTATTCAGATTATTTGACTATATGTTTTGATGAACTCAATATTCCTGCCACATTATCACAAAATGAAACATGTCATTATAATAGTGATTATCGTAAAATGTCTCGATCATTATCAGAGTGTAAAGGACATACTTTTAAAGAAATTATTCAGTTCCTTCAAAGACAGGATATCAGTGCCTCTATGATTAAAACTCTTGATGCTTATAAATGTGATGATGAAATTAGTCCAGAAGAGTTTGATTTATTCCTTCAATGTATTATCCCAGGTAATAGAGTTACAAATAAGACAGGTGTTATTGTGACTTCACTTGAAAAGGGACTCACTGCAACACAAAAACATATTTACTTAACAGGGATTAATGAAACATTCTTGCCTTTAGAAATCAGTGATAAAGGATTCTTAATGGAGGAAGACTATAAACAGTTTAATCCTCATCCTCTATTATTAGATGAACAGTTACAGGCACATTATAAGCGTATTATACAGGTTCTTTTAAATCCTTATTTATCTTATACATTCTCTTATAGTAAGAAGAATATGGCTGCCAATGAGTTAATTCCTTCTATTCTTATGTCACGTTTAAGTGATCTATTTGAATTAGAATATATTAACCCTCCATTGAATCTCATCAAGAATAACCTATATTTAAATCAATCACGTATAGATGAAGATCCTATTAATCGATTGATTGATCATTATAAGATGACAAGTAACCAGCCTGAATTTATTAAAGATACAGATAAGTTAGGTAGAGGTGTAAGTATTTCTCGTTTAGAGACATATAATAAGTGTCCTTTCTCTTATTACATTAAATATGGATTAAAGATTACAGAAAAGAGAGAAGATACTTTGCAGTCAAGTGAACTTGGTTCTTTATGTCATTATTTAATGGAAAAGTGTTTAGATGATGAAACTCTTGTAGATATAGAAGCGAAACATTATATAGAAGAGAATCTGAAAGAGAAATATGATGGTCATCCAATGAACCAGTATTTTATTAATAATCTGATTGAAGATATGAAGATGACAATCAAGATTATTCAGAAACAGTTAAAACTAGGTGACTATGTTCCTGTTGCAAAAGAAAAAGAAATATCCGGTCAGATTGGTGATGTCCCTTTTTCAGGTATTATTGATAGAGTGGATGAATTTGGAAATTATGCACGTATAGTGGATTATAAATCAAGTAGTAAAGAAATTGATTTAAATCTTGCAATGCAGGGATTTAATATTCAGATGCTTGTTTATCTAGATATGTTGTGTAAACAGGAAAATAAAGACCGTGCAGGTATGTTGTACTTTAATATGAAGAAACGAATACTAACACGTGATACAAGTTATGCGCTTGGTGATGAGGATGTATTAAAAGAATATCGTATGGAAGGCTATATGGTGGATGATGGATCTACTAATTCTGTAAAAGGACTCGGATCTACTCCTGAATTAATTGCACCTGTTAAGATTAAGAAGTCTGGAGAATATGCGAATAGCGCAAAGGTTATTTCCCCTGATGAACTAGATCAAATTATGGAGTATGTTGAGAATCATATTTCTGAACTATATAAAAAGATTCATGATGGATTAATTCCTATCCACCCTACCTTAACAGACGGTGCACAACCAGGTAGTGACTTTAAGGTTTATCCATGTACTTATTGTCCTTATAAGTCAGTATGCTTATTTGATGTATTTGAAAATGAAAATAGAATGATTGCGAAAGATATGTATAAGAAACTAAAAGGAGATGATGAGAATGCCTAAATACAATAAAGAACAACAGGCTGCAATTGATTTAAGAGGAAAGACTATTCTTGTCAGTGCTCCTGCTGGTTCAGGAAAGACAAGAATTCTTGTAGCTCGATTAATCAGTTTAATTGTGAATGATCATTATTCAATGGATCAATTCCTTGTATTAACCTTTACTAAAGCGGCCGGAAATGAAATGAAACAAAGATTGAATGTGTCTTTACATGAAGAAGCCCTCGCTGATCACGATGAGGAAACATTGAGACATATTCAAGAACAGATTCAATTACTGCCTCATGCCTACATCACTACATTTGATAGTTTCTGTAAGACTCTCTTAGAGAAGTATGGCTATTTGATTGGTGTGATGCCAGGATTTAAGGTGAACCCTTCACCTGATTTAATTAAAGACCAGGTTCTCGATCAATGTTTAGAGAAATGGGTAGAAGATCCAGATTTCAAGGATTATGCTTATCGTCACAACACAAAAAATAACTTTGATGATTTAAAGAAGACTTTAATAGACTTCCAGAATATCACCAATTCTTTTGTAGATTTCCATCGTTTCCTTGATCAAGTTCATGAAAGATATTATGATTTTAATCTTTCTAGAAACATGCCTATTCTAGAAGGCATGACTCAATTATATAGAGACTGCTGTCTTAAAAGTTTAAGTGCCTATAATATTTTATATCGTTTCTGTGAAAGGCATGATATTACTTATTTCTTTGAAACTGTTGAAAATGCGAAAAAACCTGCACCTGCCACTGCATTATATGATTATTATTCTGATCTCTACGATGCCTTAAATAGACCTCTTACCTTTGATACATTAAATAGTTTACTGTCTCATAAGTTAGAAATGGCAACTATTAAATGGAGTGAATTAGGTGTCGATGATTCTGTTAAGAAACAATATACAAAGTTAAAAGGGAATGTCACTGATCCTCTTTCAAAATTAAAGAAGTTTTTATCTTTTACTTCAACAGAGGAGTTCAAAAAATATCTTGATTATTCTTTTAAAGATATTGAATTCTTACTTGGTAAAGATGGACTATTGGATCAGTTCAATAAAGATTATAGTGGCGCAAAGAAAGCTAGAAATGAATTAGACTTCCATGATCTAGAAGAATATGCAACAAGACTGTTGCAGCCTGATCTTCCAGTTGTAGAAAGATTGAATCATACATTAAAGGAAATCATGGTGGATGAGTATCAGGATACCAATGAAATGCAGGAGAACCTTGTCTTAAAGATTGCGAACTATGATGAACATATTCCAATGTTTATGGTCGGCGATATGAAACAGTCTATTTATCGTTTTAGACAGGCTGATCCTTCTATTTTCCAATATAAATTTGATACATTCACTAAACTAGAAGAGATGACAGAATATGATACAAATATTCGTATTGATTTAAAGTATAACTATCGTTCTGAAAAAGTTGTATTGGATAGTGTCAATTATATTTTTGATTGTATTATGGATAGTTCTGTAGGTGGATTAGAGTATATCCATGGTGATAATGCGATTTTAAGATATGATTTTGATGCGAAAGGTACAACACTTCCTGAACTAGAGAAGAATCATGATTTTGATACAGACATACTTATTTCTCTTTATAAGAATCAGGAAGAATATACAAAATCTGAAGTGGAAGCACATATGGTTGCCCAGAAAATCATCAGCATGAAAAAACTGAAGGATTATAAATATCATGATTTTGCGGTACTCATGCGTTCTACAACCGAATTTATTACTTATAAGAAGGTGTTTGAACGTTATCATATTCCTGCAAATATTACTTTATCAAGTGGTTTGTTTGAGTCTAATGAAGTCATTAGTATGATGACATTATTAAAGGCTTTGGTTAATCCATATGATGATATTGCGATGTTATCTGTATTACATAATAACTTCTTATTTTCTCATTTTACTGAGAATGAGTTATTAGAAATCAGAGATGCAGATGACCCTCTCTATATCAACCTTACCCACCATACCAACAATAAAGTACTTCATTTCTTAGAAGTATTTGATGATTTAAGAAATACGGCCATGACATCTTCACCTTATGAAACACTAAAGAAATGTTTAAAAGAAACAGGATACCAGGCTTTTGTATCCCAGTTAATGAATGGTGAACAACGTAGCGCAAACTTAGATATTCTATTAGAAACATTCCGTACTAATGAAGAATATCCTTATTTAAAGGATTACTTAGAACTATTAGATTCTTCTTCTAACCAAGCACCTGGTTTTATTGCGAGTGATGAAAATGATGCTATAGAGTTCATGACTATTCATAAGTCTAAAGGGCTACAGTTTCCAGTTGTCTTTGTGAGTGCGATGCAGAAGCAATTTAATACTTCTGATGAAAAAGCGGAAATTATTATTTCTCAGCATGATGGAGTGGCAGGAAGTGTATGTAATCTAGAAGAATCTCCTTTTGGAAATATTGTATGTAAGTATGAACATCCTTATTCAAAGATGTTGAAGATGTTTATTCATCAGGAAACAGTGAATGAAGAAATGCGTATTTTATATGTTGCCTTAACACGTGCAGAAAAGAAACTCATCTTAACGGGTACAATCAAGGATGAAGAAGAGATTATTTCACTTGCTCGTAAAGTTCAAGCTAATGATACAGATCCTACTCTAAAAAAGGGTCAGGGTGTTGTATATAACCTCGCTATGCGTTCTACGAATAACTATTTAGACTGGGTAATTATGGCTTTATTAAGACATAAAGACTTCCAAAATGATATAAAGATACTCATCCCTGAAATCAAACCTTATCTTTCTCTAAATCGTTCTTCTTTTAAAGAACTAGATAACAAGGATACTCAATTAGCACGTTTCCATTGTACGATACTAGATAGTAATGAAACAGTACAACGTATTCCACCATATGCGAAAATCAAGGCAGATAACCAATATCGTGCCTACAAGAAGTATTATGATTTTGAATATCCATATCCTGTTGAACCACGTAGCATTGCGGTCACAAGTATGGAAGAAATGAAGAGTGATGAAACTCACTTTGATTTTAGTAATGAAGAAACACACTATCTAGCAACAGATAGAGGAACACTCGTACATAACTTGTTGAGCTACTTTAATTTCAAAGATGATGATCCTCAGGAATTGATTGAATCACTTTATACGAATCAGATGTTTGATGAAGAAGGATTGAGTGTACTAAAGAACTATCTTCCTCATATCAATGATTTTATCAATAGTGATACATATCAATTGATTAAAGATGCAGATCAAATTTATCAGGAAAAACAATTTAGATACAAAGATGAGAATGGTCTCATCATCAATGGTATATTTGACTTAGTCTTTATAAAAGACAATAAGGTTTATGTATTAGACTATAAGACAGATAGTGTATCAAAAGATAATAGTGATGAAACACTTAAAGATCTTCATCATACACAGTTGTCTTATTACTCTAAAGTACTTAAAGAAGTATTCCATACAGATGTGCAGGCTATTATCTACTATCTTCACATCAATAAAGCTATTTACCTATAGAAAAAGACTGATATCACTTATGTGATATCAGCCTTTTATTTTTCTACAGTATTGTTTTCTTCATCTCTAAATAATTCTTTTTGACAATGGGGACACACTGTTAAACTACCTGCATCTTTTGTGGGAAGGTAGTTATGACAATAAGGGCATCTCCAATAAACGAGACCAAGAATAAAATAAATAACTAAACAAATAATAATCGCGATAGTAAGTATAATCGCAATTGAGGCGTAACCTATGAAATAACAGACTAATGCTGCAATCGCAAGGAGACTAGCTAGATAACTTTGTTTAGACATAAAAAACTGTACTCTTTTTAGTTTCATAAGATCACCCATTCCCTACTTGCCTTATTATATCAATATTCAAAGTAGAATAGAACACCTTTTTCTGTATTTTCTACTCCAAAATGATATCCATGTCTCTCTAATATCGCTTTTACGATAGGAAGACCGAGTCCTGTTCCACCTTGATCCTTTGAAATATAGGCTTCCCAGATAGATTCCATCTCTTCCTGAGAGAGATGGTGTCCTTCATTTTCTATCTCAAAGCGATGCTTCATAATACGATATGTGATTGTACCTTGTTCTTCGGTATGTTTAATCGCATTAGATGTGAGGTTGTTAATGACTCTTTCTATCTGAATAGGATCACAATCTAAATCAACAACTTCATATTCCTTTACTACATGAAGTTGTTTCTTTTCTAATTCATATTCAAAATCATCTATAACTTCTTCTACTAATTCAGATAATGAAACATAATAGTTATTGAGCTCAATCTTACCTGATTCTAAACGTGAAAGTTCCAACATTGTGAGTACAATACTATTAATACGCTCTATCTGTTCATTGATGATAGAAATATATTTTTCTCTTGATTCTTGCGTTGTGGCATCTTCTAATAATTCAGAATAACCGGCAATAATACCAAGAGGTGTTTTGATCTCATGTGTGAAGTTCGCAATAAACTGTTTTCTTGTATGTTCAAGTCTTTGGACATGTTCTAATTGTTCTGTAAGCTGATTGATTGTATTCTCTAAGTTCGTACTCATGATATTAATATTGTTTTCTAACTGCCCTATTTCATCATGACGTGTAATTAAGAACTTCTCACTGAAATCATTTTTCGCAATTTCACTTGTAACTTCTGATACATGTCTTAATGGTTTAGTAATCATATGTGAGATCACAATAGAAATCACAACATTTAACCAGAGCACAATAATATAAATATACCAGGAATGTTCAAAATAGTTCACAGCCGCATTTTTAGTTAATTTTGGTATAAAGCTTGCAGATACAAAATAACCTTTTACACCACTTGTATTTGATACAGAAGAGATTTCTTGATTAAGTTCTGAAAGCGCAATAGTCATTGTACCATCACCTACATTAATACTCTTAGAATGCACATAATCAGACCCTCTTGCATATTCAATACTATCAATCTTCTTGATCTGTTTCTCTAATGCCTTCTTTAACTTCTTATAATCTGTAAACTCTCTTCCACCACTTGAACCATTTCTTTCATAAAAACATCTTTCTGACATATACCAGGATACTTTATATTTCTTCAATGATTTATGTGAGTTATTAAGTAACACCTTACCATTAATCGCAAGATAAGCAGGATGAATACCTGTTGTATCCATTGATGTATAGTATTCAACTTCTTGTTCGCCATCATTAATATAATATTGTTTCTTTTTAGACTGTGCACCACCTATAACTACTTCATAATTCTCATCCGGATGGGCAATCATATATTCATTGATTTTCTTTACTAAATTATTTTCAGATATATCTACCATGATTTCTTGACTCTTATTTTCATCAAGAATCCATAATTGAGATACATGTAAAGAAGCACTACTCACAAATGACTTAATATTATTATCACTATCAACAATCGCAGACATGCCTTCATTGGTTAGGTAGTAATTCTTTAAATATTTGGTCATATTCTTATTATCTAATGAATATTCTGTTTGATAAATACTCTGCAAACCCGAAGTGAGTGAAGCATCGTAAGTTGAACTAATAAGACGCTCTTTGTATTCTGTAATACCTTGTAAGGACATAAGTCCTAGAATAATAATAAATACAAACAACATTAAGAAGAAAGTACGCTGTACAAGTCCAAAAGACCATTTAGTCTTCTTCATCCGTATATGTATAACCTGCCTTCATAATAGTCTGAATACGATGTGAATGTACACCTAACTTTTTTCCTAGTTTCTTAATATAAGTATCTACAGCACGTCCATCACCATAATAATCATAACCCCAGACTTTATTTAAAATCTGAGAACGAGTAAATAACTGATTCTTATTATTTAAAAACAACTCCATCAACAAATATTCTTTATTAGGAAGTGCTACCGCTTCACCATCTACATACATAAGATGCTTACTTTCATCTAGCCAGATTGTTTCTTTATCTTCTTTTTCTGTCTTCTTGCTTCTATTTAAAATAGCCTGACATTTCGCATATAAAACAGAAGGTTTAAAAGGTTTAGTAATATAATCATCTGCACCTACATGATAACCATCCAGCATATTATCAGTTTCAGATAGCGCACTGATAAAAATAATAGGCATATCATATTTTTCACGGATCTTCTTACATGTTTCATACCCATCCATTCCTGGCATCATAATATCAAGTAAAACCATATCAATATCCTGATTCACTTTTTCTAAAGCATCATAACCATCTACAGCTTCAATGACTTCATAATCTCTTGTTGCAAAATATTCTTTAATAATATCTCTAATCAGTACTTCATCTTCTACAACTAATAATTTATACATTTTACACCTCCAAATAATAAAGGACTCTATCGAAGATAGAGCCCCCATATGAGTTATTCACCAATTAATTCCATCATTGCCTTATGGAATACTTCTGTCTTATCAGCAGCATCCTTAGCATCTTTACCCTTAATTGAGAAATAGAATTTACATTTAGGTTCTGTACCAGAAGGTCTAGCAGCAATCCAAGAACCATCTTCTAGATAATACTTTAATACATTTGACTTAGGTAAGTCAATTGTAGTGCCATCAGAACGTTCACTTGTTGCATAATCTTCACTTAATACAACCTTTACGCCACCAATTTCAGTAGGCTTATCCTGTCTTAAAGTATCCATCATTTCTTTAATACGTGCAGCACCTGCAGCACCTGCTTTTGCTAAGGCAATCTGTGATTCCTTGAATGTACCATACTTAGCATATAATTCATTCAATACATCAATAAGATCCTTACCCTGCTTCTTATAGTAGTTACCACATTCAGCAGCAAGTAATACAGCCTGTACAGCATCTTTATCTCTTACGAAGTCTTCTACAACACAGCCATAGCTTTCTTCATAACCGAAGATGAACTGTTTTTCATGAGTCTTTTCATACTTTCTGATCTTATCACCAATGAACTTGAATCCAGTTAATGTCTTTTCAACATCAACACCATAGTTTCTCGCAACTAATTCACCAAGATCACTTGTAACAATAGTATTATACATAACTGCATTATCAGGTAATGTACCCTTCTCTTTTCTCTGAGATAAGATATATTCAAGATATACAGCAGCACTCTGGTTACCACTCATTAATACATATTCCCCATTGTGCTTTGCAACAACACCAAGTCTATCACCATCTGGGTCTGTAATAGCGACTACATCAGCATCTACTTCTTTCGCAAGCTTAATAGCTAATTCATAAGAAGCGTCTACTTCTGGGTTTGGAGACTTAGTATTTGTATAATCTGGATCAGGTGCACACTGTGCAAGTACTGGCACAATATCATAACCTAATCTCTTTAAGCATGTTCTTACAGGGATGTTATCTGCACCATGCTGTGGTGAATAAACAATCTTGAAATCAGACTTATCTAGTCCAGGATTGATTTCAATACCCATTACAGCTTTATAATAAGCTTCATCTACTTCTTCTCCTACCCATGTAATGAATGGATAAGCTTCTTCATCACTGATCTGTTCGATTTCTAATTCGTCATCAATTTCATTTACATAATCAACAACGATATCACCCCATTCAGGGATTAACTGACAACCAGTATCATCATATACTTTATAACCGTTATATTCCTTAGGGTTATGAGAAGCAGTAATCATGATACCACCTGCACATTTTAAATAACGTACTGCGAAAGATAATTCTGGAGTAGGTCTTAAAGATTCCATGATATAAGACTTAATACCAAACTTTGCGAGAATCTTTGCAGATTCAATCGCAAAACGATATGACATATGTCTATTATCATAACTGATTGCCACTCCACGTTCTTTACCTTCTGGTAAATTAGCTACATATTTCGCAAATCCCATATTTGCTTTACGAACTGTATAAATGTTCATACGGTTTGTACCAGCACCTAAAATACCACGCATTCCTGCTGTACCGAATTCAAGATTCTTATAGAAAGCATCTTCCTTCTGTTCTTCTGTCATTCCGGCAAGTTCTGCCTTTAATGAAGCGTCCATGCCTTCATAATTTAACCATTGCTCATATTTCTTATTAATATCCATTTTTAAGCGTCACCTCTTGGCTCTATTATACCATTTTCAAAAACCTATAGAAACAAAAAGCGCTACAGTTACATTATTTTCTCATAACTTTCACTTATATTTTAGATACTTCTCTAAATAAAATAGCAATATTTACGAATATCAATAAGTTTTTATCGAGAACTTCTAAGTAAACACTTACAAATATGTAAAAGGGGATTAGTGATTTCTCACTACATCCCCTATTTTTGCATCACAATAAGTTGTAATATCCTTTGATGAAACAATCATCTGATAGCCTCTTTTACCTGCTGAGAGAGCGATAGGACGGTCTTTTTCTATGCTGGCATCAAAATATGTTGGGAACTTCTTTTTCATGCCAACAGGAGAACAACCTCCACGCATATAACCTGTAAGACCTAGTAAATCCTTCATATGAAGCATTTCTACCTTCTTATGTCCAGATAGTTTAGCGAGCTTCTTTAAGTCTATTTCCTCTAATACAGGAATGCAGCATACTAAATAATCATGGTCTTCATGTAATACAAGTGTCTTATAGATATCACCTGCATCCATATCTACTTGTGATGCTACATGTTCACCACTTAAATGTTCTTCATCATATTCATATGTTTTGATCTCATAAGGAATCTTATCACGATCTAACATTCTTAACGCATTTGTTTTAATTTTACTCTTTTTCATATATATCACCTTGGATGATATTATAGCACTTTATCGTGGCCAATGTTCATTTTCTACAAAATAAGTAGCTTCCATATCCGCTGTAGATAAGGCGAAAGCTTCAGGGAAACGACTAAATACATTACCTACAGTTCTGGCATCATCACCATAACTAAAGCCCATATGATAGGCAATAGCGGCTGTTTCTATATCTGTAAGCTTTAGATAACGATTCATAATATAAACACTCTTAGAACCATGTCCTACAGGGAATGCATCTTCTATTGTATAGAAAGGCACCTGTTCCCATTGTCCTTGTGCATTCTTCTTATTACGCATTTCTGTCTTATAAATATCAACCTTGCATAAATCATGAAATAAAGCACATAATGCTATACTTTCTTCACTCATAGATAAATGATAACCTGGTTCACAACGCTTTTTTACATAGCTTCTAAAGCAGAAATAGACATGGAGACTATGGTCACATAAACCACCCTCATAATCTCCATGATAACGTGTACTTGCAGGTGCTCTATAGAAATCAGTACCTTCTAGCCATGAAAGAAGATCATAAATTCCTTCTCTTTGTATATACTTATGACAAATATCATTAAATAAAGTTTTTACTTCAATAGAAGATAAATCATCCTTTTCAGGATACATATCTTTTGCGAGTCTTAATAAAATACCATCTTTACCAATTGTTTTCATGTTTACATCTCCTCGTCTCTATTATACCAAACTTTTTTGTAAGAAAAGTGTGTATTTGTTTGATATTTCTACTATACTATTTTTAGGGGTGATTACATGAACAAACTACATTTGGCCCAGCTGCCTACTCCTATTGAAAAAATAGACTATCTCTCCAACAAATATAAACCAAATATTTTTGTGAAAAGAGATGACTTAACAGATAGTGTGGCATCTGGTAATAAGATTAGAAAACTAGAATACAGTGTTGCAGAAGCTTTATCTTTAGGGTGTGATACACTGATCACTAATGGTGGATTCCAATCCAACCATTGTCGATCTACTGCTGCAGTAGCCGCAAAACTAGGATTGAAGTGTATTCTTATACTTAGAAAAGAACCTGGTGAAAATATTGAAACAGCCAACTTCCTTTTAGATCATATGCTTGGTGCTGATATAAGAGTAAAGGAACATGATGATTTCCAAGCAAATAAAGATGAGATGATGCAGGAAGTCTACCAGGAAGTATTAGATAAAGGTGGTAAACCTTATATTATTCCTATGGGTGCTAGTAATGGAATCGGTACTTTAGGCTATATTGATGCTTTTGATGAAATACTAGAATATGAGAAAAAGACCGGTATTGTGTTCGATACTATTATTGATGCAGTAGGTTCTGGAGGAACTTATACTGGTTTATATTTAGGTAATGAATTAAGACAAGCTCATAAAGATATTGTGGGTATTAATGTATGTGATGATGCTGATTTCTTTATTAAAGAAATTAATAGTATTATTGATGATACATTACCTCATCTTGATGTAAAAGATGTAGAGAGAAGTCATATTCATATTATTGATGGATATGTAGGAAGAGGCTATTCTTTAAGTCGCAAAGAAGAATTAGAAGCTATTTCTGACTTATCTAGACACAGTGGTATTATTCTAGATCCTGTATATACAGGCAAAGCGTATTATGGACTAATCCATGAATTAGAAAAAGGTACATTTGATCATGCAAAGAATATACTATTTATGCATACAGGTGGTATATATGGTCTATTCTCTAAATCAAAAGAAATAATCTCAGCCTAGGCTGAGATCTTTTTCTTATAAGCGATAATAATTGTTTCTAAATACATAATAGATGTAATACCAATAGACTCTATTAGTATTCTAGGTGTATAGGTTGTTTTGATCTTTCTTGTTTCTTTTTGTGACATATTCACATCATGCTGAGATAAATAAGTATTAATTGTATATTTAGAAAGAGATGGACTTGTGAAACATGAAATAGTATATGAAATCACAAAGATAATAAGTATCTTACTAAGATTATGTGTTTTAAATAGTTTATGACATATAAGTATTAAAAAGAGCGAACCAATAATTAATATAATCAAAGGAATCATCTTTAACTTATCACATATATTTTCAAAGATAGAGACACATGCATTATATTGTGCATCATTGGATGTAAGCTGGAGATGCTTCCAATCCAATGGTTTTCTTTGTGCTTTCTTTATAAAGCCTTCTGTATTGCTTTTTTTATTTAAATAATAAGTAACAGAAGAAACAGTTTGTTCAGCATGACTTAATGACTGCGCTTTTGATAAAGAGATAAAGATAGTATTATAAGGCTTTAAATGACTTAATAGTCCTACTTTATTCTTATAGATTCCTACAACAGAAAATGATACATCTCCTTTTTCTGTGTTTAATTGAATATCGTCTCCTAAACTTAGATTATTATTTTTCGCAAGTGCATAAGAAATCACTGCATTGGATGTATTCTCATCATTCTTGTTTAAAAGTCTTCCTTCTTTAAGTTTATATTCTTTTGAATTAAAATCCTGGATCAGCGTCATAGAGGAATAACCTGCAAGAAGAAATGTATCTTCGTGTAATTCTGTCAAACAAATACGAGGAAAAGAAAGACGTGTATTGACTGATTTAAGTGTATGTGAAGATGCATTGACTAGTTGTTCATAGTTATAAGTTTTAACATCTTTAATAGTAGTTAACTGTTTGGCATCTCTGATGCTTATTCCATTATCAGATGATAGTGTTACTTCATACTTTAATTGTTTCTTATACTTATTAATAACCTGTGATGATCCCTGCTTAATGAACAAGCACATCATAATAAGATTCATTGTGATACATACAATGATAAATAACGACAAATAATGTAGACCCTCTTTCCCTTTAGACATAATAACGCCTCCTTATAAATATAATAAGAAATAATATTTGCGTTATTATGGAGTAAATATGGGAAAAATTGTGTAAGAAAAAACAGTGGATTAAATCCACTGTCAAAAACAAAAGTATATTATTCAGCAACTTTCTGTTCTTTGATAACCTTAGCGATAGATTCGATTACGTCCTTTTCGTCTTCACCTTCAGCTTCGATTTCTACAGTAGCCTTAGTTGGAACACCTAAAGACATAACACCCATGATTGATTTAAGGTTAACGCTCTTACCGTTATAGATTAAGTTAATATTGCTAGAGAATTTGCTAGCCTGGTTTACTAAGATTGTAGCAGGTCTTGCATGTAAACCTACTGGGTCAGATACTACGAATGATAATTTTTCCATTTAAAAAATTCCTCCTTATGAATATGGTCTTATTATATCACAAATCCTAATTTTTTCTATACCTTTATGTTATTTTTTACTAACGCTTACAAAAGTATTGATATATACACTATTTTTTTGATAATAATTTTTTATAATTGTATAAATCCGACACCTAAAACAGAACCACAATTCCATTCTTTTGTATGTCCAGGGTGTTTAAAAGCTAATGCAAGATTACCCATTTCATAGACCATTACGCCACCTTCTGGGATATCTACAACTTCTACATGATCTAATATTTCAGGTCCAAACACCTTTTCATCACTATATACTGCCGCCTGCATATTTGTGATTGTCAGAAGTTTGCCTTTCACCATAAAAGAAAATTTATAAACATTCTGAGAACCTTCTAAAGGAATCTTTTCGACAAGAATCTTATCAGGATCAACGCCTAATGTTTCAAAGATACGAGACTGCTGGAAAGACATAGCTTTCTTTAGTTCTTCGTTTAATTGTTTCTCTTTAGAATAATCATTTTTACTATAGTCATGCTGTGTTGCATTGACATCTACATCTAACATCCATGGATTAAATCTAAATTCCATTTTCTTTCTCCTCTACTAATTCATTTTTTGTTTCTGAACGATATTCTACTAATCTTTCAAACCAGATCTTACATAATGCACCTACTGGTACAGAAACGAGCATTCCTAAGAATCCACCAATCATACTACCAAAAATAAGTGATACGATAACAAGTACAGGATGAATATCAATACTTGCACTAAGTAATCTTGGGTTAATAATATTACCGTCTACACCCTGAATAATAAGTAACGCAATCAAAGCTCTTAAGGCCATATGTAAATCAGCTGTCACAAGACCAATAATTGCGATAGAAACATATCCAAGAAATGGTCCTACATAAGGTATTAGATTACCTATACCAACTAATAATGCAATCACAATCCAGAATTTAACATGTAAGAAGCCAAATGCTACACTTACCATGACAAACATAAGAAAAGCATCAATCACCTGACCACGTACATAACCAGAGAATACACCTTCAATATCAATTAATAATTGATGAATAACAGTGTCTACTTTCCTACTTGTAAAAGCTTTAATACTCTTACTCCAATAATTCCATAGTTTTTCTCCATCAAGCATAAAATAAATCGCAAAAATAATAGAGAATAGTAAATTAGTGAAAAAGTCTGAGACTTTAGTAATACCTCCTAAAATATTACTTGTAAGACCATCGACTGCTGTCTTTAAGAACTGCTGTACTTGTACTGTAGAAATACTCATAGATTTAAGCTGTACGATGATTGCATCATAGAATGCATTTACATTCTTTGCAACAATACGTAAGAAATCACTCATATCCTTAAACTGTGTGACTGCAAGTTCTTTACCAATACTTTTAATCACAAAAGTAGATAATAACGCAAAAACAAATAATACAATTAAAGAAGTAATCGCAACAGATAACTGATGAGTTAACTTCTTCTTTTCTTTAAAATAAGAAACATTTCTAAGAGATGATTCTACCTTTTCTACTACTGGCTTTAATAAATAGGCAATCACAAAACCAATGAGTAATGGTGTAAATACCTGGCTTAAAAATCCCAATCCCTTCTTAAGAAACGAAAGAATATCTGATATGTTACTTCCTGCTGCAATCACAAGATAGATTGCAATGACAGTAAGTACTACATAAATAGATATCTGCGTATATTTTCTATTAGGTTTAAAATGAAACATAATACCTCCTTACATAAGAGGGCTAAAGAAACGTAAGATACATCTCCATCCTCTTAATACAACACTTGTATTTATATACTTCTCTGATACATCCTGACTTATTTCAAATAGTTCATCAAAGTCTTCTCTTAGTTCTTTGACTGCATGATTATGTGTAAACCAGCATCCATTTTCAAAGTGTAGATAAAGACTTCTAAAGTCAAAGTTAATTGTACCAACAACACCGACCTGATCGTCTACTAGACATTGTTTTGAATGTATAAATCCAGGAGTATATTCATAAATATGAATACCTGCCTGCACAAGATGTGAATAATAGCTTCTAGTCAATGCAAAGACAACTGCTTTATCAGGAATACCTGGTGTAATAATTCTTACATCAACACCTCTTTTTGATGCAAGAATAAGTTCTCTTTGCATTTCGTCACTTAATATCAGATATGGTGTAGTGATATAGATATGATCAACAGCATGTTTAATCATATTTAAATAGACATTCTCACCTGTTTCTTCATCATCTAAAGGTGTATCTGAGTAAGGGATGATATATCCTTCTCCTGATACTTTATGACCTTTTAAATAAAGTGTGAGGTCTTCATTATCTTCTTTACTTGATGTCTGCCACATCTCAAAGAATATCTTTGTGAGAGAGTCTACTGCATCACCCTCTAATCTTACTCCAGAGTCCTTCCATAGTCCATAAGGATGTGTGTAATTGAAGTATTCATCAGCAAGATTATAACCACCAGTATAGCCTATTAGACCATCTATGACAGTAATCTTACGATGATCGCGATTATTCATAAAGGGATTTAAAACAGGAAAGATAGGGTTAAATACACGGCATTGTATACCTTCATCATGAAGACGTGCTCTAAACTTATTATTAATAAATCCTACGCTTCCCATATCATCATAAAAAACTCTTACATCCACACCCTGTTTTACTTTCTCTACAAGGATATCCTCTATCTGTCTCCATGCTTTTGAATCTTCTATCGCATGATATTCCATGAATATGAATTCTTTAGCGTTATTTAAATCATGTAGTTGTGCTTCCAATGCATCATTTGTAGAACTATAGAATTTTATCTTTGTATGATTAAAAGTAGGAAAACCTAAAGATTGTAGATAATAAGCTTCTGTGGCATGAAGAGGATCATTCTGTTGAAGTTCTTCATAACCTTGTGTTTCAATCTTATAACTGTTGAGATCATCATTTACTTTATTGAACTTCTTCTGTACTGTCTTCAACAATGAAGGTCTACCAAACAAGATATATATTGCTAAACCAAAGACAGGAAAGATGAGAATCAAAACAATCCAAGATAGCTTAAAAGCACTATTATCCGGTCTTCCATAAATATGTAGCACACATATAAACGCAATTATACTCATGATTGTATCAAAAGCTGCATAGTATTCAGAAAGATGTATCGCAAGATTCACAATCATAAATACCTGAATAATAATCAGAAGTGCAGCAATTATTACTCTTACAATACTATTTTTTACATCATTTTTATACTCATATGTATTCATAAAAACCCCCTATTTAAAAAAGGCTTTCAATTAAGAAAGCCTATTAGAAATTCTTCTTTGCGACAACTAAGAAACGATATGTTGTCAACTGGAAATATGTATTCTGTTTAATCTGATCTAATGCATTCATATAGAAGCTCTTATATTGTGCGACATTTTCAGCCACTTCTGGAGCCACCTTACGGAAGTAAGTCTGTATTTGGCGAAGATTATGGAAACGAATATAACCTTTATCTTCTTTAGTTTCTACAACTTCAAATCCTGCCTCAGCAAGAGTCATTGCACAGCTGTTCATATCCCATACACCTCTCATCTTAAAAGGCATATACATAGATAAGAATTCATGAAGGTTTTCACTACCATTCTGATTCACAATAAAAGTACCATTTGGTTTAAGTACACGTAACACTTCATTCTTATCATAGTTAGAGAATTGATCCATTAATACATCGATACGTTCATCCTTAAATGGAAGCAGGTTAGATTCTGTCAATTTAGTTGCCTTAACAGGTAATCCTTCTAGAGTTGCTTCTACTTCACTTGTTTCAGTATAAGGTTCAATATCAAATGTTGCTGCAGGATAATCTTTATAATCCTTTACAAACTGTCCTTTATCCACCGTCATAAAAGCTAAATGATCTTCTGGATGAACATAGCTCTTAGTAATAGCGACTTCATCATAAAGTGGTGCAGAGACTTCATAACCATAGTCTTCTTCATCTCCACGTTTTAATTCTTCAATTTCTTTCATTAAATGTGTAGCTGATTGAATCTGCTGACGACATCTGAACTTACCATACTTAATGATAATAAATTGTACGATTGCATCCGCAATCACACCACATGCCACAAAGATAATGAGTTCTAAAAACCACTGTGCTGACATGAATGGTGCATCTGTACCACCAATCATATAACAGATAATACATAATACAACCATGCTTGCTGTTCCTGTATAGTTGAAAGGACGATTGAATTGTTCAAACCACACTAAGTTATTCACTCTTAATGCACGTTTACGGCTGATTTCAAAGTAAATCAGCTGGAATATTAACATCAATCCAACAAACGTTAATAAAGTTGCGAGTAAAATTGCCATAGAATTCCCCCTTATTTGATCTTCTGACCTGTAAGAGTATAGTATTGATCTCCAATTGTGAAATAGCCTTCATCATGAAGAACGATTTCTTTTTCAATAGAGTAAATTTCCTTCATATCATTATCTACATCATAGATATAAGAACGTCCATTCTTTTCTAATGCAAGATATGGATGTCCATCAAAGACAATTTCTGCCTTTTCAGGAATCTTTGTATAAACATCTGAAAGTGCTTCTTTTCCATTACAGTCATAGACCTTAAATTGGCCATTCTTATTATATGCTGCATAATATGAATTGCCGATGAATTCTAAACGTGGATATGATGATTTTAATACATTTTCACCTTCCGCATTAATTAATTCATACTTACCGTTTTTAAGCTGTACAATAGCACACTTGTTTTCATCATACTGATTGGCTTCCTGATAATAAGGACTGACCTTCTTACCATTGAAGTCATAATAAGCATAGCCTTTGCCCTTTACAAAACCTGGATAACGAGACACCGTTAATTCATGTGCATATGGATAAACCTGTACATTCTTTAATTCACTTGTCTTCTTACCGTTATAAACTGTATGAGGTCCATAGGCAATCTTCTTATTTCTAGAAATGAAATGTGTATTGTCTTTAAAGTTAGAGTTTGTAGGAACAATCTCTCCCTTTCTATAAAGACTGACAGTATCATCTGCAGTTAATACGATATTGTTTTTGTTTGTGATCTCTGCACCAGTTAGTGCATAATCATTTGAATAAATCTTAGTACCAATTACAGCTAATGTATTCTGGTTATCTGCATCATATAAAATAGCCTGATTCTTACGTGATGCAAGAATAGAATAGTTACCTACTTCCTTAATAGAAGATTTCTTACCATTCTTTAAATAAACATTAATAGAATCTTCAAAACCTACAATAGATGCATCATCTATACTAGAAGCATAGTAAACCTTCTTCTTACCAGCATATAGAGTCTTACCATTATTTACAACTTTATAAGTCTTACCCTTTACGATAACAGGTAGATCAGTCTTTAATAAACCGCTCTTAGTAGATGATTTATAAAGAACCTTACCTTTTGTATTGAGTACTTCAATACCACCTAAAGAAATATCTGCTGCTCTTGTTTTAGTTTCTGTTTCTGGATTTCTTATAACAGTTACTTCACTTGTATGCTTCTTCTTACCTACAGTTGCAGTAATAGTTACTTTACCTGTTCTTATACCATATACAGTACCATTTTCTACAGTCGCAATATTCAAATCACTTGAATCCCATTTAACCTCTTCAGGATTTACATTAGTCACAGAAAGCTGACCCTGTCCACCTTTAATAACAGTCATTTCCTTCTGATCAATCACTTTAATAAGCTTATGAACTGTAACATCACATGTATAATCCTTCTTATCAATCGTTGCAGTAATAGTCACTTTTCCTGCTTTATTCGCATGAATTGTACCATTATCTACAGTCGCAATTGTCTTATCAGAAGTTGTCCATTTAACCTTCTGATTTTCATAGTTATTAATAGAAAGACCATAATCAGATTCTTCATCCATTTCAATCTTAGTTTCACTTAAAGAAAGAGGTTTAGCCTTAACAGTAATTTTAGCCTTAGCCTTTTGATTACCAGCCTGAACAGTAATAGTAGCCTTACCAGGTTTTACACCCGCAATCTCTCCAGTATCCGGTGCTACAATCACAACCTGATCATTACTTGTAGTCCATACTGCCTGATCTTCATCCTTCTTATTTAATACCTGTAAGAAGATATGCTGATCCTTTTCAATAGTAGTCTTAGAAGGATTAATCTTAATCTGTCTCTTCTTTACTGTAATAGCAGCCTTATATTTCTTCTTACCTACCTTTGCAGTAATAACAGCTTTACCCTTCTTTAAACCTGTTACTTCACCAAATTCATTGACTGAAGCAATCTTTTTCTTATTAGAACTCCATTGTACAACTTCTTCTGGATTCTTCTTATCTAATACATTTAATACAACCTTCTGTTCAGTTAAAAGAGTCACCTTAGTCTGATCAAGTCTTTGTGTTCGCTTCTTTACAGTCACCTTAGATTTAACTGTCTGACCATTACTTGTTGCCTTGATAGTCGCTTTACCTGGATTAATAGCCCAGATATGTCCATCAGCAACAGTCACTACATTCGCATTACTTGTTTCCCACTTAATATCAGGATATGCATTTTCAATGCCATACTGACCTTCTTCACCTGTATAAAGTGTTGCTTTATTTTGAGAAATCTTTAAAGTCTTACGTTTTACTTTAATCTTACACTTTAAAGTATCATCCCCTACTTTTGCGATTATTGTAGTCTTACCAGGCTTTAATCCCTGAATGACACCATTTTCTACTGTCGCAATCTTAGGATCCTTAGACTTCCATTCAATTGTACGTGCACCAAAATCATTCACTGTAAGTGTAGCAGGTTCTGATGTATATACATCTAAAGATTCCTGAGAAAGATATGGATGTAATGCTTCTACCTTAATCACACAAGTCACTGATGCATTATCTTTAGTTGCAGTAAGTGTTGCAGTACCTGCATGTTTTGCATAAACATAGCCTTCCTGATTAATATCAATGACATCATTATCATTTGTAGACCATACAACAGCATCATTCGCAAATACCTGTGTTAAAGTGTTTTCTGTCATATTAAGAGAAGATGCACTTAAATAAAGTCCAGTCTGTGGCTGAGATTCACCTACAAGCATATTACCCTGTGTCTTTAAGCTTGTATAACGTCCTGGTTTAATAATTGTTTTACCTGTATTAGAAATATAACCAGTCTGATCACTCTCATTAGTCACTAAATATCCACCTTCAAAAGGTGTATATGTCTTATACATATCTTTGGTATAACGCTGCCCCTTAGTATTATAAAGAGCATATAAACTATTCTTTCCTTCTTTCATGAAAGAAGTCTTCTTAATTTCATGATTATCGGATGATGATCCACAGCCACTTAATATTAATGCAGCAGCCAGGATTCCTATTACCTTCTTCATAGTCTGCCTCCTTGTTTTTTTCTACAACATCATTATAACATAATTCTTTACGTAAAAAAAATGAGAGATAATCTCTCATTTTAGAATCTTTCTGAAGCGATAATTTACATTCCATAGGAACATAAGAAATACAACCACTAGCATACCAAAAGAGACTAGTGTTTTATACGTTACACTACAATAGAAAAACAAGATACAAAGTACAGTAATCAAGAAACTCATGAGTAAAATCATGAGACTTTTTGATTGTCTTCTTAATTCAAAGAAAATAAGAAGCTGTAACACGATGAAAATTATGAAATATAAGTCATTATAATTCATAAGCGTATCTGCTCTCTTTTTTCTTATTATATATCAAGCAACAAAAAAGGCCTTATAAAGGCCTCTTTCACATTAAATATGTAATGGATCGTTGTTTACACCATAAACCTTCTTATCTTTTGTAGTCGCTACATAATATACTGCGCTATCTTCAGGTTTATAGTAAACTTCTAAAGTTTCAAGAGTGTTAAGCTTGATTCCGTTAGCTTTGATATCTTCTTTAACTAATTTTTCGATATCAGACACATTAACATCTTTATTCATGAACTGTACTTCAATTTTTGTTTTCATGTTTGTATCCTCCATTTCCTAGTATGATAAAAACCACCTTTAATATAACACTTTTCCTTTTACAATCAACCATTTTTTCTTGAAAATATCAACTATTTTCACCATTTATACATTTATATGTAAAATAGTAACTGTTTTTTCGCTTGTCATATATAAACAAAATAATCAAAGTAATGATCATCAAAATAAGACCATAAAGTAAATACACCAGAAGTAATCCTATCAGACTTGAATCAAACATCATTCCTGGTACAACAACTAATGCCTGAATAAATGAAACACTTGATGTACCAATACGTTTAAAGGCTGCCTGAACAGAGAATGCACATGAAGCATATTGCGCAAAAAATAATACAAGAATATCTATTAAAGGAATAATAATCTTTGCCTTTTGATCAATATAGTGTCCAAGCTTCTTATAACCAATAAAGCTAAGCAATGATAATAGTATGGCATCTAGACAGATGATATAACCAAGGTTATAACCAAAAGCCCATATAACACCTCCAATAACTGCACCAATAAAAGCACCAAGTATTCCAAGTGGTGAAGCAGTGTGTTTGGTAATACGTTCATGCTTTTCAAAACAGTCTGAACATAATATATCTATTTCATCATCTAATAAATAGACATTTAATGGTTTGCTTTGGTGACAGTGATGACATTGTGGTGACTGATTAATTTCTTCCTTGAGTGTTAAGATAATATTCTCTAACTCTTCTTTTTTAATGCGCTTAGATAAAACAAGTCCTGCACCTTTCTCATTAGAATATATACGTTCTACATCATCTCTTTTAATAAAGAGTTGTTCTAGTATATCTCTTTGATGCTTACTATCTTCTGTAGCCAATAATAAAGCTATTTTATGATGAGGTAATACCTGTAATAAAAGATAGAAATGATCTTGAATATAGTAATAATAATCTTTTTTAGGGGTTGGTTTAAAACCAATAGTTGTGAGTTCTTTTAATTTCATAACATAATCCTTTAAAAAAAGAGAGAGTAATTCTCATTACTCCCCTTATTCTGATGCTGAATTTTTAGATCTATAAGCTCTCTTACGATCAAGTTCAGAAAGATATTTCTTTCTTAAACGGATGTTGTTTGGAGTGACTTCTACTAATTCATCTTCATTAATATAGTCAAGACAAGCTTCTAGATTGAAGTGTCTAGGTCTCTTTAATACAACTGTTGTATCTTTTGTAGATGAACGTGTATTTGTCTGCTGTTTACCCTTAGTAACGTTTACTACTAAGTCATTGTCCTTTGCATGTTCCCCAACAATCATACCTTCGTATACTTCTACACCAGGACCAACAAACATTACACCACGGCTTTCTACACCACCAAGTGCATAAGCAGTAGTCTGTCCTGTTTCAATAGAAATAAGAACACCTAACTGTCTTTCACCTACTGCTTCACCTTCTAATGGGCGATATTCTAAGAATGAGTGGTTAATAATACCATAACCCTTAGTCATTGTTAAGAAGTTAGTCATGAAACCAATTAAACCTCTAGAAGGTACAATGTAATGAACCTTAGTCATACCATCCATAGAATCCATGTTTTCCATGATACCTCTTCTTAAACCTAATGATTCAATAACTGAACCAATACAATCATCTGGTGCTTCGATTTCTACATCTTCATATGGTTCACATGTTACACCATCGATTTCCTTTAAGATAACATGAGGTCTAGATACCTGTAATTCATATCCTTCTCTTCTCATTGTTTCAATTAAGATAGATAAGTGTAATTCACCACGACCACTTACCATCCATTCTTCTTTATTCTGAATACGTTCTACTTTTAAAGATACATCCTTGTTTGTTTCTTTGAATAAACGTTCTTCAATCTTAGATGCAGTCACAAACTTACCATCCTGACCAGCAAATGGTGAAGTGTTTGTACCAAAGATCATCTGGATAGTTGGTTCATCTACATGGAGTAGTGGTAATGCTTCTTCACAGCTTGGTTCACAGATTGTTTCACCAACACCAATGTCAGCTAAACCTGCAACGGCTACGATATCACCAGCACTTGCTTCTTCTACTTCAAATCTATGCATACCTAAATAACTAAATAGTTTCTGAACACGGAACTGTGTCTTAGAACCATCTGCTCTTAAACATACAACATTTTCATTTACTTTAATAGAACCTCTCTGGATTCTACCAATACCAATTCTTCCTACATAATCATTGTAGTCTAATAAAGCTGGCTGTAACTGTAAACCACCTTCAACATCTACTGCTGGTGCAGGAATTTCATTGATAATCATATCGAATAAACAGTCCATATTAGGAACCTGAGTATTAATATCAGGATCTAATGAGCTTGTACCATTTAATGCTGAAACGAAAACAGTTGGGAAATCAAGCTGATTATCATCAGCACCTAATTCCATAAATAATTCAAGAACTTCATCCATAACTTCCTGAATTCTTACAACTGGACGGTCAACCTTGTTGATAACAACGATAGGTTTAACATGAGCAGCTAATGCCTTCTTTAATACGAAACGAGTCTGAGGCATTGTACCTTCATAAGCATCAACTACAAGTAAAACACCATCCACCATGTGCATGATACGTTCTACTTCTCCACCAAAGTCAGCATGGCCTGGTGTATCCATGATGTTGATCTTATAGTCTTTATAATGAATAGCTGTATTCTTTGCTAAAATAGTAATACCACGTTCTCTTTCTAAAGCGTTACTATCCATAGCACGTTCAGCTAGTTCTTCGTGTGCTTCAAGTGTTCCAGATTTCTTAATAAGCTGGTCAACCAATGTTGTTTTACCATGGTCAACGTGAGCAATAATTGCTATATTTCTAATATTCATAATCGCACCTCTTTCAATTTTTAGATTATATCATAGTTCGTCTTCATTTCAATAAAGAATAGTTTTCAAGATGAGAAAATTTATTAAATATTGAATAACTCAACTCTTTTTTAAAAAAGAACAGGCTTACATAACCTGTTCTGTTAAGAATTTATAAGTTGTAGAAAGAACTTCATGAATATGATCCGCATTATCATAATTATGAGATGCACCAACAACTGGATGGAAGATCATCTGTTTACCAAATAACTTTGTATATTTCTCACTGATTGCATAAGGTACTGTTTTATCTTCTGTTCCATGAATAACTAATAAATCATTCTTATATGTATCTAAGTTCTTATAGAAATCTCTTTGAAGCATATCCTTTACAAAAGCATCACTGATTTCAAATCCACTATGATCATAGACAGGTGCTTCTTTTACTGTTCCTGTAAGATAATCTAAAGCATCTGGCAAACAGAAAGCAGGAGCCCATAGGACTAGCTTCTTAATATCTTCAGGATAAATTTTCGCAAGTTCACTCGCAATTGCACCACCCATAGAATGTCCTAAAACATATATATCTGTTACTTGAGGCATCTTCTTTAATTCTTCTAATAGAATACGTGCACATGATAATTCATCATCAAATGTCATTTCTTTAAAGGTAAGATCTGATTCACCGCTACCTAGAAAATCCATTCTTAAAGTACCAACACCCTGTGCTTCTAATAAACGTGATAAAGAAACATAGGAAAACTTAGTTCCTGTACATTGTCCTGTAAAACCATGAAATATTAATAATACAGGGAATTCTTTTCTATGAGGCACATGAAAGAATCCTCTCATAACACCCTTAGGTGTCGCAATTTCACAATACTGCTGCATAATTAATCCTCCTCTACAAGTGAAATCATTCTCTTCACTTTTTCTTTATCTACATAATCATAATTAATACCATTATAGCTAAATGATACATGATCATTGGCTGTAGTAGGATCTGCTCTCCAATTCTTACATGAAGAATGAACCTGATGAATACCTGTATAGTGAATAATATCTACAACGTTTGTTTCATTAATACCAGAACCTGCTAATATTTCTATTTGATTGCCATATTTCTCCTGCAGTTCCTTAATAAGCTGAACTCCTTCACTCACAGTAGACTTCATACCACTTGTAAGTACTCTATCCACACCTAATTCAATTAATCTATGAATTGTTGCATCCGGATCATCACATACATCAAAGGCTCTATGAAATACTGCAGTCTTACCATAACTATGAATAATAGAAACCATTTCACTTGTACGTGCACTATTGATTTTACCATCAGGATCTAAGAACCCAAACGCAATACCATCAGCCCCATGTTCTAATAGTTCTTCTGCTTCGATAATCATCTGTTCAGATTGTAATTCATTATATACAAATCCTGCACCTCTGGGTCTTACCATGCAAATAACTTCTAGATCTGTATTATTCTTAATAAGTTCTAATGATGCAATAGTAGGTGTTAATCCACCTAACGCTAACGCACTATTTAATTCAATTCTTTTCGCACCACCATGATATGCATTCATTGCATCCTCATAGCTGCCACAACATACTTCTAACTTATTCACTCACTTCTACCTCTACTTCATACTGTTCTTGATCTACAGTCATATAAATAAGATCTTTAATGGCTTTCTTCACTTTAGTTTCAGTCTTTTCTAAGAACTGATTCTTGATTGCTTCTTTTTCTACTTTCTTCTTCTGTTCTTTTGCGAAAGTCTTATAGTCTGTAATAGAAATCTGATTAAAGATGTTCTTTGTTTCATCATAAACCTTTATAGAATTCTCATCGATTTCATTAGATAAGATCTTTACTGCAGATGTTTTTACAATAATCTTATTATTTGTTTTTTCTACCTGTACATCAGAAAGATCAACACCTGCTTTCATCTTACCTTCATAAGTAATTAAGAAAGACTTCTGTGTTAAAGGAACAGTCCAGCCATTAAACTTTAATGAATTAGAAAACTTCCCTACTTTTGTATAATCATATTCAGATACAGCTAATTCATTAATATCTCTTATTTTCTGTGTTAGAGCTGTTGAAGTGATTTCTTCTTTAGCTGGTGTACTACGTCCTCCAAAGTACATACCACCCATAAACACAACAATAACTAACACAATAATGACTATAATTGATCTTAAACTAAATTTGTTTTTCATTTTCATCACCCACCAAATTATAACAGATAAGAAAAAATATATACAGTTTGTTTTATAGTCTAGATGATTTGACAACGAATACAATAAATGATAGTTTTTAAGTAGGTGATGAAAATGAATTACGATAATGTACATATTTCTAGATGGGAAGAGATACCAGATTTTCCACTCTATATAGATCAGGTTGTATCTATTATAGAAAAGAGTTTGTCTTTCTTAAAAAATGACAATGACGCTATTATCACAAAAACAATGATCAATAACTATGTCAAACATAAGCTAGTAAAAGCACCTATAAAGAAGAAATATGAAAGAGAACAGATTGCTTATTTCACATTAATTTGTTTATTAAAGTCTGTCTTTTCATTAGATGAGATTTCTAAGCTTATTCAATTACAACAGAGTCAGAAAGAATTATCTGTATTCTATAATATGTATTGTGACGTATTTGAGCGTATCCTTAAGACAAATCATTTAGACTCAGAACTACCAGACATATATAATAAATGTATCTTAAGTTCTGTCTATAAGATCAAGGTATCTGATAATCTTCTTGGTGAAGAAACAATGGAAGAAGCATTAAAAAAGGATTGAGTTTATTCTAATGGTATTAAGTTAAGTGACTAAATGCCAAAGAACCTCCTCTATTTGAAATCGAGGAGGCTTTTTTTACCAAACTGTTGACAGGTGATAAAAATTGTGCGGCTAGAAATGAATATTCATTCATTTCTAGCCCTTTTTAGTAGATGTGTCGTAAGCGCCAAATAAAATAGTGTATTTAAAAAAGTCGATTGAATTGATACAATAATCAATTTAGTCGGCTTTTATTTCAAATTCTTCTTTTATTTCTTCACTCCATGGTAAGAACCAGTCCAGTCTTTCTGGATTTTCAACCAAATCTTGCTGTGGTAAATAATCCAGGATAAATTCAATATAGTCATATGGATCAAGCCTGTTGGCTTTAGCTGTTTCAATTAGACTGAATACTGCTGCACTTGCTTCAGCTCCTTTAGTAGAAGTTGAAAACAGCCAGTTCTTTCGGCCAACTGTAAATGGTCTGATTGTACGTTCATCTAATGAATTTGTCATAGGTACAAGAACATCTTCTAAAAATGAACGCAATCCAGCCTCGTAATTCAAGGCATATTGTATAGCCTTTCCTGTCTTAGAAGCTGTTAACACCTTGTTTTGATTATCTTTACACCATGAAAAGAAGTCATCAACTAATGGCTTTGATCTTTCTTGGCGTATCTTGACTTTATCTTCAGGTGGGAATGTATCAATTTCCTTTTCTATCGCAAATAGCTTGGCTATTTTCTTAAGACCTGTATAAGACAGTGTATCTGAGGCACCTGAACTGCTGGGTGTTATTTCTCTAGCTTCGGATTCATCTCTAGGCCATTTGAATCTGCTATTTTCCAGTCTCTTGTAAAGGAGCACGAAGCCGTCACCCTCCCAGTACAGTGTCTTCATCACTCTCGCATTTCTTCCACAGAACAGAAATACCGAATTTGAAAAGGGATCAAGTCTGAACTGCGTTGTGACAAGTGCACTAAGACCATCAATCTGTTTCCTCATGTCTGTATAGCCTACAGCTATATAGATATGCTCAGCCTTGGAGATGTCACCTAACATAATAGTGCACCTATGATGTTAGTTACAGTTCCTATATTTGTATCACAAGGAAATTCTATACGAACATCTCCTTTAGTTATAACTATGTTCTGTTTATCAAATGTGCTCTGATCAACAGAGACAAATGATGGAGCCTTTACAGCTCCCTGATTCAATTGCCATCTTTCGCAACTTTTTAAGCCAGCAGTAGTAGGTCTGCTCACATATGTTGTTCTGCCTGCTTCTGACAGGAAGTCCACTTTTCCTGCACTCCTTTATTCTTTCAATCCACTGTCTGGTCTTGATATCGTCATTAATGCTTTGAATATCCATGATTTCACCATCCTCTATATAGTAAATTTAGTGCTAAAATTACTATATAGAGTGAATTCAGTGGCTAAAAACACTATATATAGCAAATTTAGTATCTAAAAACACTTTAATTATCTAATATGACGAGGTTTATTTCTATCCACTGTTATGAAATGACCGTTGTCAAGACATAAATAAACTTTCATAATATTTCTATTAAGTTTTATCATCAAGGGCATAGAAAGACCTCAAATCATATAGATTCTGCGACAGTTAACCAAACTGTAATACGTGGATTGGGACCAAAAAGTTAATGGTTCGTCGACAGCTCTATAATCTATATGCATGGATCATTGCTTTTATTATTCTTACTAAATCGCGACTTTCAGTAAGAACTCACAATGCCATAAAGTGGATAGTCTTAGATAGCTGAACCTGTACTATTAATTTGAAGTCCATCTATGCCTTCGATGTTGGGTTGTTTTGTCTATTTAACGACACTTCATTTCCTTTCTCTCAAGTTTAAAAAACATTAGTAAAGATTGTTATGAGATATGACCAGTCTCTATTCCCCATACAAAACATGCAAGCTCTCTTGCAACTGCTGTAATTGCGATATTTCTTTTAACTCCTCTAAAAATCATACGATGATACTTCTTCTGTAATCTAACAACTGCCTTATCTGCATAATCTATAACTTTTACATCCTGATCTTTCTGTTTTGATTTCACTTTTTTGCCTTTTTTGCCTATAGTTCCTCTTACAAGTACCTGAGCCGCCTCTACCATAGTTGTTCTAATCATACTGTCTCCCTGCTTGGTGATGCCCAGTCTATGATAAGACTCACCGCTTGAATCTTCACCTGGTGTAAGACCGCAATAAGACGCAAAGGCATTGGCAGTAGGAAATCTATCAAAATCAGATGTTTCAGCATGCATGGTCATAGCTGCAGTAGTATCAATACCCTTGATACAGCGCAATTGACCTATCTTCTCATTGTATGTTTCCTTTTGAGATAACTCTTCTAATCTATACTTGAATCTTTCTATCTTTTCAGATAGGATTTCAAGCTGTGATAGATATTCATCAAGTATTTCTCTATAGATATCACTTAGTTCAAGTTCCTTAAGCCACTTAATATGAGCTGGAATCCATTTTGATTTGCCAGGATAATGATGACCGAATCTCAAGAGGAATGCATTAATATGCTGCTTAACCTTCTTTAGTTCAATCTTAAAGTCATGCATCATTCTTATGTATTCTTTGATTTCTACATCTTCGTCTGTTGGAACATAAACTGATTTATAAGTTCCATTAGCTAGGTTAGCTGCAATATTTTTCGCATCTCTTCTATCATTCTTCACTACTTTATTTTTTGCAGAACGATGCATAGTTGATGGTGCAAGAATATCACATTCGATACCTTTTGCAGCTAACTGCCAGTAAAGAGAATAGCCAAGGCATCCTGCTTCATAGCCTGTCTTGATCTGAACATCATCACTGTCAACTGATTTCTTGGCGTTCTCAATGAACTTGATGATAAGACTTACATCTGCAGGAATCTTAGTTTCACCAATAATCTCACCAGTTTCTTTCAATAATGCACATAAACTATATGTCTTCTTATGGACATCCATTCCAATATAAATTATACTTTTCATAGTGACCTCCTATTGTCGTTATGGTAACAACTCACTTTTTGTTTTCTATTCTTATTATGAGTTTAAATCCACGTTTTGACAACTAGGAGGTCATTTCATATTATCTATATTATTTGGCGCTTACTTTTAATCTACAACAAATTTACTTTAATTATGTATTTGAAACTTCTGGCACGATTACTTCCATTATTAATAAACCTTCACTAAGCAATGAAACATTATCATTTTATAATTTATAACTGTCAATCCATCTTACAAATAATGCGTTTTCGACTTGATACACATCTACATGGTGACTATCCTCTAACCAAACTACATTTTCAACATATATTTTATCACTTCTAAAATCTATATTTACACTATCAATGTTAAATGATGATTTATTAAAGAAAGAGTAAACAAAAATAACCACAAAAGATAACAGTCCTATTCCAATTCCTGATAAAATAATTTGAAAAAATTTTATAATGGAATTTTTTTGTGCTTTTAATATATCAATTGATATAAAAGTAATAGGTATAAAAAATAAATCTATTAAGAGAACTATATTTATTAATATACTAATGAACGGATGAAAGTAGACAAATTTGTCTAGTCTAGAGTTAATAAGATATTCTATCAAAACAATACTCAATGATACAATATACCACACTAAAGTTCTTTTTTTATTATTCATATGACTAAAATAAGCAATTATTTCTTTAAAAACTTTCATCTAAAATTCCCTCCTAAAATTTGTATCATTAATTTTTTTGTGAATTATTATATCATACTAAATAAAAAAGGCAATATAAATATATATTTTACATTGCCTGTCTAAAGTCCCGTCTTTTGTTTCTTTTTAAAGTGGAATTTAACTTTTCACTTTAGGTTTACATTGCCTGACTTTTTCCTGATTTTTCACTTAATCTAAACATGAATATACGTAATTATTGAACGCTGTATGAGCAGCAGTAAATGCTTCGTCACTTACAGTAGTCTTATTAAGTAATAGTCTAAATGTACTTACTGGCTCAACATTTTGATTTAAATAATCAGATTGATTTTTAAAACTCGAATAATTACCATATACCCTTGTTATCCATAATTGCGTTCTTTCAGATGAATAGGTTCCTCCATATTCTGTATTCATAAAATAATTATAGAATAAATCTGTAATTTTCATAGAACTATTAGATAATAAACTTCTTGCTAAATTGATACCATCAATATCAGCAATATAGTCTTCCATACTAAATGATGTGTCTGGAGCAAATAAATTGTTATTTGCATACTCTTGATACATTATATTTTTATTCTTTTCCACATATGTTTCTATATCCTTTGCAAAAGTTGTAAGATCTCCCATCCAACCACTAAATAAGTCAATAAAAGTATCCAATCCTTCATTTTCGGTATCAATAAAAACATGTATATTTGATTGTAGTGTTGCTGCTAAGTGATTAAAATCATAATAGCATTGTGTTGATGGATCTTTAAATTTAGGAATATCACTTTCCAATGTAGACTCTACTAAATCACAAAAATCATTATCAATTTCCCCTGCCACTAAATTCCATTGAATATTACTTGCTTCTCCAGCAACACTATTACTTGTTCCAAACCAATTTCCTCCATAATTTCCAAGTTTTCTAAAATACTGTAAAACTAAAGAATTACTTTCTGAAATATTATGACAATAATTGTAAGCCAAATCATAAATAGAAGTTAAATAATTATAAAATTTATTAATTCCTGGTAAGACAACTTTACTAATTCCTATATCTTTTCCTGAGACTCCTACTTTATCAATTCTTACAGTTCCATTTCCAGAACCAATAGTAATATCTGTACAAAATTGATCAAAACACCAATCACCTGGAATATTAAATCCTAAATTGCCACTAAATCCATATGAAGCATCTGAAACAAAAAATTTATTAATTTTTAAATCAGAATTATCATGCAATTTATTACATACATTTCTTGTTCCATATACGCCTATTCTATATTTTCTGGCATTTGATGCTAATATTCCTTTAAAATAAGGTATAATATTTGATTGAATAATATCATCAGTAGGATCAAAATCAACTGCAAAATAAATAGTTGACGATGTTGAAAAACCATATTCCCTAGCTGCTACATATGCTTTTTCCCCGTCATTTTTACCTGATGTTCTTGTAAATTTACCTGCAGCATCACCAGATTCTTGGAAAATTGCAAATAACTTTAATCCTGCGTTTAGGATATTATCAATTTCACTTACAGTTAAGCATTTATCCAATGTTCCTCCAGGTGTATTTGTTAAATATCTTCCTACATATTGATAACCAGCATTTTTAATGGTATGTATTTGCGCAGTTGTTAATTTAGTTGCTGTATCGCATCCTAACGCTGATCTATCAGTATCGCCATTACTGCTTAATAAAGACTTAATAACTGTGTAATTAACTCTATTATTAGGTTTTATTAATTTCAAATGATCACAGAATGCTTCAAGAACATAATCTAAAGAAGAATCATATGTTGAAGATAATACATTTATGTAATAACCATTACATACTGTTGCATATCTAATAAGTTTTATAATATTATCTGTATCTCCAATACCAAAGCTTTGTGCTTTACATAATGAAGTTGTTTTAGTCCCCCATGTTCCTGTAGCACTACTTTTAGAAATTCCTAATTCTTTTTGTAAAGCATAAATCAACATTTTATTCATATCACGATTATATAATCCATCACAAGGACAAATTTGATAATAATTATAATAATCATAATTCAATCGCTGTTGAATTGTTCTGATTTCCTCAGTACCTCCTGCCAAGCAGGTGAAGGCGCTCATATCTAATAATGCTTTCATAAAATCTCTTTGCATATTTCCTGAAGCTGATGGAAATCCTGCATCAGTTTTTAATTGTTTGACTGCATTATATGTTCCATTTCCATAATATCCTGTAAATCCTCCTGGATTGTATCCTTTACACCATAAACCGCCTTGCACAATATAAACTAGATTCCCTTCTGACCCTTGAGCAATTGTCGGACACAAAGAATAAGTTGTAGGTCCAAAACTATTACTTGTTTCTTGAATCCCTAATTCAATTTGTAACGCTCGTCTTAATGCATAAATTGTACTCCATCCTGTTTTTCCATCTTCTGTAATTTTGTTATATCTACTATCATTTCCATATGTTTTGTTCAACCATTGTTGAACTTGTAAAACTCTTTCATCTGCCATTATTACTATCCTCCTATGTTGTTACTACTTTCTGTAGAATTTATACCGGTATTCTTTCTACATTTTTATCATACATTCATTCAAAAGCACCATTGTGCCTTTCGCATTTCATTAATATAAACTATTTAATGAAATTGCTCCTGTTACTTTACCGTTTACTCCAATTACTACTCTATCTCCTTTGACTTGAATCACTTCATATTGATTTTTAAATACAAAATTTGCTATTGACTGACCATCATACCACTTTGAACCAGTCTTGACACGCACACTATCTCCAACGTTTAAACTACTAGTTTTGTTTTTTACCTTATAAAAAGTACTAATCACACCATGATCATAACTACAGTCCAAAAACTTTGAATCTATTCCTTTTATATCTTTTAAAGCTCCCTTTTTGGCATTAGAAGTAAACTGATGCAATAATACATTTCCAAAAGGATTGTATTGAATCTTATTGTCCCAATTATTGTACCCATTGTTTAGCCCATAATTAGCAATCCATAATGTCCATGCGGAAAAACCACTATTTGTAAGCTTATTTTTAAACCAATCCTGATTCGCATATATTCCAGCAGAATAACCTGCTCCTTCAATAACATCACAAAATGATTTAGCAATCTTATAATACATTTCATTACTCAAACTGCCCTGATAATCAGAATATTCAATATCATAATAAATAATACATACCTGATAATTCCTGCATGCCTGCAAAGCTAAATATGCTTCTCTTTTAGCTTCATATTCGTTTCTAGCATAACAAAAATGATAAGCAAATAATGGAATGCCTAACTCATTTGCTTGTCTCGCATTATTGTTCCACTGCTTGTCTATATTTCCAGAACTCCATCCATAAGAACATCTAGCTACAACACCAGAAATAGACTCCTTTGCCTTGCTTAAATCTACTTTCCCGTTATGATATGAAATATCTATAATATAATTACTCATTTTTTTCTACCATGCTTTCTATGTTTTGAGAAGCTACTTCTAAACCTTTAACAAGAATCTGTGGCACATCAAATCCAGCTTCTACAAGATTTTCTAAAATACTACGATACTCATTAATGATTAACGAAATTAAAACATACCAGCCTAAAAACGTTAATATTGCCAAATCGATGTGAATTATCTTTCCTAATTCTTCAAAACATACTGGAATTATAAAAGACAATAAAACCAATATCCATTGAGCTACTTTCTTTGCGATTCCTTTTAATCCTGCCATTGAATTTTCTTTATTATTTATTCTTGATTTTATCCATCCTGTTAATGTATCAAGAACATTTAATAGTAATAGCACCATAAATAAAATCCAATGTTTATCCATAGCAATTGTAAGAATAGATAATACAATAGAATACACTTTATCTATATTCTTAACAAAATTGTTCATTATTCAGTTTTCTCACTTTGTTAATAATACTCTTATATTTTCTTACAATAGAACTATGATTGGCATATCCCACATGAATAGAAATAAGATCAAATGTTTTATTCTCAAAATTACGCAAAGCAATAATTTCAAGCTTATCTGGTAATAATTCTTTTAACCAATAATTAACTTTAGAGACAATATGTGAGTAGAACATATATTCATTCTTTTCGTGGTCATTCAACTCTTTAAACTTAATTGCTTGGTTTAAATTATCCAAATGTACTTTAGCAATAGAGTAGAAGTTTAGAGTAAGTTCAATTTCTTCGTTAGAATAAATCATTGCCTACTTACTCCTCTTCTTATAAATTGTAAAACGTTTTACGTATGTATTATATTATATCTAATCGACACAATTGTGCTTTTGTGATTATTGTGATTTATCAAATTAATTATTTCAGTTTATTACAGCTCTAAGTTCATTATATTTAAACATATCATTCTGATAGTTAATCAAAAAAACATTTCACTAGATGAGTCAATTTGATACTTCCGTAAAATATGAGTTCAAGTTGATATACCAATGGAAGTCTTAAATAACTATTCTGAATACAAGCACAGCTAGGATCATGAAATGACCATCCTTAGTCAGAATGAATAATCAATCGAAATAGAAAATCATAATTTGTAATATATATCATCAATATTTGGTGTAGTTGAAACTTATCTATGTTAAAATTAATATATTATGAATAGCGAGGTATCTAAAAATGGAAATATTAACTGTTAAAAACAATAAAATGGATTATTCAACTTTCAAAAAAATCATCATTCTATTCTTTCCTACTAAATATAAAATTACATTTATAACCGTATTCAGTCTTGATTTTATAGGTTTATTGTTAGGCCTATTTATAAGAGACTTTTCTTTTTTTTGTAATAGTTAGCGTTATTTTATTATTGGAAGTTAAAATTCATCTTACTGTATCAAGAACTGGATTAAAACAATTAATGAACCAGCAAATAGAACGATACAACAAAGATGTAATATATTTTGATTTATACTTTGATGAAGATAAACTTTACGCAAAAGTAGACTCATCATCGAATGAAGCTCCTATAAAATACAAAGATTTAAAGAAAATTAACGAAACAAATGATATTGTATTTTTTACAAGTAATGCAGGCTTTAAAATCTATTTTGAAAAGAAAAATGCCAGCAATGAAGATATTGAGAAATTACATGCATTTTTTGATAAGCAGAACATCAAATGGAGAAAATCAATTTTATAGATGATAAGGGTAAAGTAATTATAAAAGCCAATATAATAATGAAATAAAAGGGGCATGTGCTCGTATGACTTTACAATTGATGTATAAATATCTTTTATATATTTCAACTTTGTGTTCTTTAAAAAACTTGCTTTTTCTTCCCAAAAGAAAAACCTCCTTAGCAAACCAATGGTATTAAGTTAAGCGACTAAATGTCAAAGAACCTCCTCTATCTTATCCGAAAGCCAGATGGTTGCTTGATCCATTCATTATATAGTATGCATCTGAATTCATAAGTTAATGCCAGTCTGTTTTTTCTTACATTTTTGACATATAATGATTTGGATAATAACTTGATTTCTTCATCAGTAAATTTCTTTGATTTTGACATAGTAAAATTTAAGCAACAAAACAAAAAATGATACCCACAGGAGGGGTATCACAACTGTCAGGTTGTTGTCCTCCTTATGGGTACCATTTTATTTGTAGCTGACACCTTAACTTAATTACCCGATGATATTAGTTTTCTTTAACTTAATACCATTTGAGTTTATTCAATCCTTTTTACTTATCACCAAAGATGACATTCATATATTTTTCTTCGTTCGTTAGAATACGGATGATTGTCACTGTATCATGATCATATTTATAGAAAATACTATATTTTCCTGCAATGACATAATAAAGATCTGTTGTCCATCCAGTTCTATTAGATAGCTGACCACCTATTTCAGGGTGTGTTTTTAATACAGCACATAGTTTTACAATCTTTGGATTCAAACGCATAGGATTTCTTAAATCAGCACGTGCTTGTCTTGTATATCTTAGATTCATAGTTCAATTCCAAATTCTTTTAAGATATCTTCTTCAGAAATGCTTTCATCTGCAGGTGCTTTTTCACCTTTATCTAATTCAATCATTAACTGAGAGATAGCCTGTTCTCTTAATGCCTGTCTACTATTTGCTGTTACTAAGAAAGGCATTCCTTCTACATTAATAGACTGCTGAATAAATGCATTAATAGCATCAGTAAGTGTCATACCACATTGTGCATAGATTCCTTCTACCTGTGCTTTGATTTCTGGATTAATACGCATCTGAAAAGTGCTTGTTTTGGGTGCTGTCGCCACTGTTAGTGTTGTTTTTTTCATAGTTCATAAACTCCTTCTCAACTATTATAAACATCACTCAATTAACAGTCAACACATTGTATATACAGAAAACAAATAAAGAAAAAACTGATCAGAAATGAAATCATTTCATCACAGTTTCTTAATTAACGCTTTTTAGATTTATGTCTAGGTTTCTTAACAGCTTTTCTAGCACGAGGAGATTTCTTAACTACTTCTTTTAGTTCTTCTTTCTTCTCTTCTACTACCTTTACTGTATCTTCTACAGCTGCTTTTACTTCTTCTTTCTTTGTTTCCACAACTGCTTTAACTGGTTCTTTAGTTTCTTCAACCTTCTTAGTCACAGCTTTTACGGTCTTTTTAACCGGTTCTTTTTTCTTTTCTACAATCTTAACGGTTTCTTCTACAACTGTTTTTACAGGTTCTTTTACTTCTTCTACCTTCTTAGCTACAGCCTTTACTGTCTTTTTTACCGGTTTCTTCACTGCTTCCTTTACAGGCTCTTTTACTTCTTCTACCTTTTTAGCCACAGCTTTCACTGTCTTCTTTACTGCTTTCTTAGGTGCAGCCTTTTTCTTCTTATGTGCAATAATCGCCTTAGTAATTTCATTTAACTTTGCTTTAGTCTTAGCACGGAAAATAAATATATGGTTACCTTCAGCCTGTGCAAGAACCTGAGGAATATCTGCTTCAATCTTGATATATTCTCTATACTTATCAGCAACTTCTGCATCAGATAATTCATAATCAATACCAAGACGTCTTCCTACATAACCTACATAATACTTTCTTTCAATTTCATAGAAACAAGTATTATAGATCATCATATCTGCCCAAATAGTATATGTATCTACATCATAAGCATAGTTCATCATATCAGGAATAAAAGCACCTGGTGCTCTCATATTCACTTCTAGAGGAACTAAATCACCTTTTCTACCTAATCCTGGTTTATCTTCAGATAACTTAATGAATTCAAAATGGAAGAAACGACTTCTTGTATCAAATGCTTTAACAACCTTTTCACCAATTTCATAAATAGGCTTACCTTCTACTGGTTCAGAATGGAAATAGATATCAGATGCATCATTGACTGTATCCATAATAGAAGTATCCATATAATGACTTGTAGAGAATAAAATATTCTTATCCTTATCAGTCACACCTTCGAATGTTACAACATCACCTGGCACAAAATCTTCTAGAATATAATCAATATAATCCTGTTTATGATTATAGAAGTCTTTTAATTCTTCATCATCTTTTAATTTATAAGTATGAGTTGCTCCTACACCATTATCGGGCTTTACAATCACTGGATAACCATTCTTTTTAGTAAACTCTAAAGCTTCATCAAGTGTATCTAACTTAATATAGTCAGCCACCTTTAAACCAGCACTCTTATATACTTCCTTCATAGCTGATTTAAATTTCATCCAGCGCATATCCTGAATCTGTGGACCAGTAGTCACATTAAAGTCTCTTCTTAATGTTGCTTCTAATTCTAGCCAGTATTCATTTTCAGATTCAATCCAGTCAATCTTACCATATTGACTAGAGAAATAAGCACACGCACGATATACTTCATCATAGTTTTCTAATGAACCTACATAGTAATACTCAGTCAATGAATTCTTTGTTTCATCACTGATCATATCATATGGGCAATCTCCAACACCTAATACATTCACACCACGATCTTTTAAACGTGAGCAGAAATTATGATAATATTCTGGAAAATGTGGTGATATAAATACGACGTTCATCTATTCTTCTCCTCCTAGATTACTCTCTTTACAAAATATGGGAACTGTACTCTCCACCAATCCCAATCATGGTTTACATCATATCCCCAGAAATCAATCCATGCTGGAATATTCTTATATTCCAATAGTTCTTTCATTCTACTAGTTGAACGAACCATTTCGTCTTCCCAAGCACCCTGGCCGCAACATAATACGATACGACGTTTTCTATACATTTCTACATATGGGTGATCATAACTCATACCTTCAATATATTTAATAGGACTATTACGATAAACATTATCATCCACATAATCATGGAAGAATAAATCACTATCATAATATCCACTTAATGCGATACATCCACTAAAAATATCCGGTCTTCTAAATAAGAAATTAGCTGCATGTGATGCACCTAATGAACATCCTGTAGTATAAATACCCTTTGCATGTGTACCACACATCGCATTAATATCAATAATTCTAGGTACTAATTCATCTACAATATAATGATAATATTGTTCCAACATATGTGAACGAGATCTAACATCATGACCGCCTTCTTCACTCCATGTTTCTAAATCAATACTATCACAGCAGAATAATTGTATATTCCCATTATCAATAAGGTCTTCTACTGTAGCGACCATACCATTGTTTTCAAAATCAAAAAATCTACCATTCTGTGATGGAAATACAAGTATAGGTGTTCCTGCATGTCCATACACCTTATATTCCATATTTCTTTCAAGACATGGACTGTACTCTTTATAATATTCTACTTTCATTCCCAAAGCCCCCTTTGCCTTTGCCTATTATATCACATTTACTAGATAATTCACTTATTTATCGGTATTTCCTATATACTCCTTTAATTCTTTAGGAATATGCCTAGCACTTCTTATAGCTCTTAATTGATATGTCTTAAGTACTTCCAATGGATAAAGAGTAGGATCATATGTTTTTAGACGTTTAAGAAGCATACTTGTTTCATCACTTTCTACTACCTGACACTTATACATAATTGCAGAATAAGGAGCACCATAATAGATATATACATACGCATCTTGATGAATATTCCCTTTCTGATGCCATCTTATATAATCGCTTTGATTAAAAGCCTGAATTAAATCAAAACGCTTAGGAGACGCAGGTATAACCCAATCATCACATATCACAGTAGTCTGATAGCTTTGATCAACAAGAGACATGATATCTTCATCACTCAATGTTTCATCTAATAGTATACTGATCCATTGTTTCTTATTCATATGAAAAGCTGGATAGATAGAAGGATGATCAACTGTATCTATAGGAACCTTAATATTCAAACATTCTATTTCTCCTTGTTTATCACAAAACTTAGAATAGTCTGTATGCATAATAAGTCCAAACCACTTATCATTATTTCTAAATACAAATGAATCACCATTAGTAAAAGGACAATCTGGAAGAACATGATACTTTTCTTCAATAAGATGCATCAAACGTTTAGATTGAGGAAAAATGAAATAATCATATACAAAACAATGATTCAATATATCCTCTATACAGTCTTCATATGCAGTTCTCACTTTTTGTACAAACTTTCCCTGCTTACCTACCAGATGAATATTTGTATATTCTTCATCTGTATCAGTGTCATAAACCTTTGCATCTAAAATACTATTTATGATGACTTCTATCCTGAAATCACCATCTAGTATATCTTTCTTATATATATAATTATGCCCCTGTTTCTTAAATCCATAATCAGTAAGTTTATTCTCATCACAATGATAACGTCTATAATCCTTCATCATAAACCTCCAAAGAATGCCTTACATATCAATTTTGATATTCTTTACTTTCTGTTTCGCTTCTTCTTTCATATGAGGAATAGTCAGATTAGGAAAACCATGCTTCTCTACTAACTCATTCGTATAATCCTTTAAACGATAAACAGAAAAATCATGTCTTTCTTTTTTGCCCGTTAAAGTATAGTAATTCACAAGTGGTGTAAAGACCACGTTCTTAATTTTCTTTTTTTCTATATCAAAAGAAAGCATACCTTCTAATTGACATGATTCTTCCAACATGCCACTTACAAAATTACCTAAACTATAAGCAACTAATGTACGCTTACCATCCGCTCTTTGAATATATTCTACATCCTGTAATGTATGTGTATGTGTTCCAATAATCACATCTGCGCCTGCATCTGCAAGCTGCTTAGCCATATTCTTCTGGAATGTATTAGGATGATAATCATACTCAATACCCCAATGACAGGATACTATCACAATACCCGCATTCTCTCTTGCTTTTTTCATATTCTCCATCATAGTGGATTCATGAAAATTAATCATATAAGGTAACTGTTTCTGATAAGTCACACCATTCACATATTGATTAAAAGATACAAATGCAATCTTAATACCATTCTTTTCTACTATCTTTATATTCTGTTTCTCTTCCTCATTCTCATAGAGTCCTAAATAAGTCATCTGAGGATGTTTATTAAATACCTGAATGGAATGTAATATGCCAGATGCCCCTTGATCATATGCATGATTGGTAGCACCATTCACTATATTAAATCCTACCTTTTCTAAATCATCTGCCACACTATCAGGTGCATTAAAGAGAGGCTGACTACTCCCACGGGCAAG